>CDZB01020227.1_pt1 | contig 76762 bp, 62 predicted proteins | sample 554961 | NCBI WGS metagenome assembly CDZB01 (sample SAMEA3182106, study PRJEB8094) | gut metagenome | biome: human; feature: gut; material: Stool; isolation source: human stools | place: Canada | collected 2013-02-26 | reverse complement strand
GGTATTGACGCTCCACCGTTCCAGTCCGGCAATTTCAATCCGCAGTCACGCTCAATCTCCAAGCGCGGCTCCGCTGTTCTGCGCAAAACCTTGTTTCAAATCATGGCTGTCATCCTCCAAAATGCACCTGCAAACGAGCCGGTATTCCTTTTCATGGACAAAAAACGTTCCGAGGGAAAACATTTCTACGTCTACATGATGGCGGGCGCCAACAAGTTTTTACGCATTTACTACGCACGTGTAATGGAACACCTGAACTCGTTGCAAGAAGCTGCTTGACCGTTTTTATAGCTGCTACCGTTCTCCCGAACGGCTTTTTGTCATGCATTTTTTGCTCGCAAAATTTCTTAGAAAAACTTCTTGCTTTTTCCTTGACTTTTTTTTGCAGGTCTCTCTTGTTTGACTTTGCCTGCCCGCATGGTGTATAATTGGATAGAGGGGAACGGAAAAATGGTTTATTTGACGACGGCTGGAAAGCTTTGGGTAAATATCGGACTGATTGTTTTATCAATCCTGATCGGCGGCCTCGTTTTTTGGCTGCCCTATCTGAAAAAAAGAAAAAGCGTATCGCTCAGGCTTTTTTTTGCGGAAAATCGGCTTCTCTTTTATACCGCGTTGGCTTTGGTCTTCGGCTTTATTTCGCGTACGGCCTTTTTGGATTTATTGCCGGGAGGGCTTAATCAAGATGAGGCGAGTGCAGGGTACGACGCCTATGCCATTTTTAAATACGGCATTGACCGCAACGGGATTCGTTATCCCGTCCATTTGGTTGCCTGGGGTAGCGGCCAAAACGCTCTCTATTCCTACCTCTATATGCCGTTTCTGCTGGCGCTGGGCGTCAACGAGATCTCTTTGCGGCTGCCTATGGCCCTTGCTGGCTGCATATCTATCTTTCTCCTGTATCGCCTCTTGCTTCGCAGGTTTGGCGCGCGCACGGCTCTTTTGGGCATGCTCTTTCTCGTCGTTAATCCCTGGCATTTGATGAAGTCCCGCTGGGCGCTGGAATCCAATCTCTTTCCCGAGCTTCTCTTTTTCGGCTTTTATCTGCTGATTGCGGGGCTGGACGGAAAACGTCGCGGGGGGGGGGGGCTTTTTTCGGCGCTTATCTTCGGATTGTCCGCTTACAGTTACGGCACCTCCTATTTCTTTTTGTTCTTTTTCGTTATCGGCACGCTCGTTTATCTGCTCGTCAAAAGAAAAATTAAATGGTGGGAAGCCCTCGCCCATGTGGCCGTCGTCGGCGTCGTATGTCTGCCGATTATGGCGTTTATCTACATCAATATGTTCGATAAAGCCTCCCTGCATTTTTTATGCTTCACCATTCCCAAACTAACTCAAAACCGCTTTCAGGCAGTGACAAATATTTTTTCGCAGGACTTTTTCCGCTCGGGATTGAAAAATTTTGCGGACGGGCTGTCGCTGTTGTTTGTTCAATACGACGGTCTGCCCTGGAACGGGATTCCTGCGTTCGGGACGCTCTATCTGCTCTCGGCGCCGTTTATGCTGATCGGGGTGTTTCTGTCCGATAAAAATAAGGAGACGGGACCCATGTATGCGATAATGCGAATTTGGCTGGGCGTGGCGCTGGCGATGAGCTTTATCGTCTCGCCCAATATTAATCGTCTCAACGCCGTGTGGTTTCCGTTGATTTTCTTTACGATTATGGGCTTGAAAACCGTGGCAGAGTTATCGGCGGCCGTCAGAAAGTGCCTCTATGCCCTGTACGCCGCCGCTTTCATGGCCTTTACGGCCTTTTACGGAACCGTATGGAATCAGACGCTGAAGCTGCGATTTTACGATTCCTTCGGCGAAGCGGTGGAATGCGCGGCGGAGGTCGAAAACGCGGCGCTTTGTTATGTAACTCCGTCGGTGGGGCCCGCCTACGTGTATGTGCTGTTTTATACCCGATACGACGCGCGCGAATTTGTCGCCACGCGGGAATACTCCAACGAGGGGGCGGCGTTTCAGGCCGTGAAAAGCTTCGGAGAATATCGTTTCTTCCTGCCCGAGCGGATCGAGCGCGGAAACGTGTATCTCGTGGGAAAGGAAGATAAAATCTATGCGGGGGAGGACTTGTCCGCCTATTCGGTGACTTATTTCGAAAATTATTACGTAGTCGACGCCACGTGAACGGGGCGCCGCGGGAGAACGGATATGTTAAAGGAAAAGATTGCGGAGGCGCAGACGGAGGACGGCTCGATTGTAGGCGCCGAGTTTGAAAAGGAAGAACTTTTGGAAGAGGACGTCTCCTCTTTGGATTTTGAAGAAATACATTTCAGGCGCTGCCGTTTTGAAAACTGCGATTTTTCAAAAACCGCCTTTTATAAAGTTTCATTTACGGGATGCAGTTTTCTCGGCTGCATCTTTTCGGAGGGCTATTTCAAGAATTGCGCCTTTTCGGGGTGTAAGTGCGACGGGAGCACGTTTGAAGAAGCGCGTTTCAAAGTTAACCGCTTCTCCGACGGGTCATTTTGCTATGCAAATTTTTCTAAAACCGTCTGGGACGGGTGTATCGTCAAGGATTGTCTGATCAGGGAAGCTGCGTTTTCCGAGGCGAGTTTGAAAAAGCTTTCCCTTGAAAAAGTGGATTTCAGCGGCACCGACTTTTTTCTCACCCCCTTAAAGGGAATCGACCTGTCCGACTGCACGATCGAGCGGATTATTTTATCCGATTCCTTTCGGGAGCTTAAAGGGGCGACGATCAATTCGGTTCAGGCCGCCGACCTCATACGCCTTTTGGGTGTGAAGGTGGTATAGCCCGCGGGCGGAAACCGACGCAAAACGTCAAGGAACTGCAAAAACACCTTTGTTTTTTCTTTTCGGTTGTGTTATCCTAAAGACACGGAATTTGATCCGAGGAGGAAAATCGGTTATGAAAATGAAAGGTTACGCTATGCTTGGCATAAGCAAGACAGGCTGGATAGAGAAGGACGTCCCCGCATGCGGACCGCTGGACGCGATTGTCAAGCCTTTGGCAGTGTCCCCTTGTACGTCCGACGTCCACACCGTCTGGGAAGGAGCGATCGGTGAACGGCACGATATGATTTTGGGCCACGAGGCCGTCGGCGAAGTCGTCGAAACGGGCGAGCTTGTCAAGGAGCTGAAGGTGGGCGACAAGGTAATCGTGCCCGCCATTACCCCCGATTGGGGCAGTTTAGAGGCGCAGGGCGGGTATTCCATGCACTCGGGCGGGATGCTGGCGGGCTGGAAATTTTCCAATTTCAAAGACGGCGTATTTGCCGAGTATTTCCATGTCAACGAGGCGGACGCCAACCTTGCGCGTCTTCCCGAGGGCGTCGATACGGCTGCGGCGGTCATGTTGAGCGATATGGTGCCCACGGGATTTCACGGCGCGGAGCTCGCAAAGGTGGAATACGGCGACAGCGTATGCGTGATCGGGATCGGGCCCGTGGGGCTGATGGCCGTGGCCGCATGCGCCCTCAAGGGCGCGGGGCGGCTGTTTGCCGTCGGTTCCCGCCCCAACTGCGTGGAAGCCGCGAAATATTACGGAGCGACGGACATTATCAATTACAGATCGGGCGACATCGTGGAACAGATTCTCGACGCGACGAAGGGGAAGGGAGTAGATAAGGTGGTGGTCGCCGGCGGCGATAACGACACCTTTATTCAGGCGGTCACGATGCTGAAGCCGGGCGGCCGAATCGGTAACGTCAATTATCTCGGTTCGGGTGAATTTATCCGTATTCCGCGCGTGGAATGGGGCTGCGGCATGGGCCACAAGACGATAGCGGGCGGGCTGATGCCCGGCGGCAGGCGGCGAATGGAAAAGCTTGTCTCCCTTCTCGAATACGGCCGGCTGGACACTTCCCGTTTGCTTACGCACCGCTTTAAGGGCTTCGAGCATATGGAAGAGGCGTTGATGCTGATGAAAGACAAACCGAAAGACCTCATCAAGCCCGTCGTAGTGCTGTAATATAAAACAGACGGAAAAAGGCGAAAGCGCAATGCTTTCGCCTTTTATTTTTATCGAAACGCTTGACAAAAGAAAAAGAAATGCGTATAATAAGTTATACAAATCATACTTATCATACTAAAGGGAGGCCATATATGGGAAATTTTCCCGAAGGCAAATATGCCTGGACGGTAAAGGTGGGGGAAAAAGGGCAAATCGTCATTCCTAAAGAAGCGCGGGATGTGTTCGGGATCGAGGCGGGAGATACATTGATTCTGCTCGGGGACGTAAAACAGGGTTTGGCAATTCCGCCCAAAGAGAGTTTTTCATTCTGGACGGAAAGGGTGTTTTCGAAAAGAATTCCCGACGAAAAGAACGGAAAAGAGGAATGAGCAAAAAAGAACGGTATCGGCAGAAAGTGAAAAGGCTGAAAGGCTTTCGCGGAGAAGAGGAGAGAAATGGAAGAAATTTTATCGGTAAAGCATCTCGAAAAGCATTACGCGGGCTTTGATCTCGACGCAAGCTTTGCCCTGCGGCGGGGCAGAATTACGGGATTTATCGGCCGCAACGGCGCGGGAAAGACCACCGCCTTGAAATGCATGCTTTCCCTTGTGCATCCCGACGGGGGAAGCATTGAATTTTTCGGGCTGGATTTCAAAAAGCATGAACGGGAGATTAAAAAGAAAATAGGCTTCGTCTCGGGCGGATTTTCCTATTATCCGCACAAGAAATTAAAGACAATTACCGCGGCGACGCGGGCGTTTTATCCCGATTGGAGAGAGGACGCCTATAACGGATATATAAAAAAGTTCGGACTTGACGAAGCCAAGACGCCCGCGCAGCTCTCGGACGGCATGAAGGTGAAATACGCGCTCGCGCTGGCGCTTTCGCACGGCGCGCAGCTGCTGATCCTCGACGAACCTACCAGCGGTATCGACCCCGTATCCCGCGAGGAACTGGTGAATATCTTCCTCTCCCTCTCCGATGAGGGAAAGACGGTGTTTTTCTCCACGCATATTACCTCTGATCTCGAAAAATGCGCCGACGACGTGGTATATATCCGCCGCGGGAAAATCCTTGCGACGGGGGCTTTGGACGGTTTTATTTCCGAATATGCGGCGGCCGAATTTTCCCACGCGGCGTTTGAGGCGGTTCCCCCCGAGCTTCGGGCGGCCCTGATCGGCGTAAAGCGCAGTAAAATCGGACATTCGGCTTTGGTTTCTGCGGAACATGCGGAAAGGGAGCGGGCGGCGGGCGGAGTGGTTCGCCACGCCGATCTGGAGACGATTATGGTACATCTCGACCGTGAGGGGCGGGAAGGGGAGGACGAATAAATGAAAGAATTGCTTAAAAAGGAAATCTCCCTCGTTCTGCATCCGACCAATTGGCTGTTTTTGGCGCTTTCGGCGCTGGTGTTGGTTCCCAATTATCCCTACTACGTCACCTTTTTCTATACGGGGCTGGGGATATTTTTTCTCTGCCTTTCGGGACGGGAAAACAAGGACCTCGAATATACGGTCGCCCTGCCCGTGGAAAAACGGGACGTCGTGCGCGCGAGAATTCTCGTCGCGCTATTGTTGGAAGCCGCGCAGGTGTTGCTGGTCGGCCTGTTCGTCGCCGTGTCGCAGAGAGCGCTCAAGCAAAAAAATCTCGTGGGCATGGACGCCAATCTTTCGCTTTTGGGGCTGTCTCTGCCTATGCTGGGGCTGTTTAACGCCGTATTTTTCGGGCTGTATTTCAAAAATCCCGTCAAGGTGGGAAAAGCGTTCGGGATCGCAAGCATCGCGATAGCCGCATACATGGTGGCCGCAGAAACCTGTGCGCACGCCCTTCCTTTTGTACGGGACGTCCTGGATACGCCTGACCCGCAGCACCTTACGGCAAAGCTCGTCACGCTGTTTTTGGGGCTGGCGGCGTTTGTTGCGCTGACCGTTATCACGTTAAAGAAGTCGGAAAAGAATTTTGAAAAGCAGGACCTTTAACCGAAAGGCCGTCAACAAAAATCCCCTCCCCGCATATTTTTGCGGGGAGGGGTTCGTCGTTTTTACGAAATTAAAGGTTTACGCCGAAATCGCTCACCATGATTTGTCCCGTGAGGGCTTTGGACTCGTCGGAGGCGAGGAAGAGCAGAATATTGGCGACGTCCTCGGCCTGACAGGACTTCAAAGACAGGTCGCCGTGCTTATTCATGGCGCCCATCATGTTCAAGTCCAGCTGGGCGGGATTGAGGCCCATCGTCATGGGCGTAACGATGTTTCCGGGGCAGACCGCGTTGCAGCGGATATATTTATTGGCCAGAAGCATGGCGGTGTGCTTGGTGATGCCGATGATGGCCGCTTTGGACGCGACGTAAACCGCGCCGCCGCCCCCGTTGTAGCCTGCGACCGAGGCGACGTTGACGATGGAAGCGCCGCTTTCCATGTGCCCGAGCGCCGCCCTGATGCATTGCATGGTTCCCACTTCGTTGATCGCGATCACCTTTTCGGCGTCGTCGTCCAGATACTTGTCGATCGCTTTCAGACCCGTGTCCAAAACGCCCGCGTTGTTGATGAGGATATCGATTTTTCCGAACTTGTCCGCCGCGGCTTTCATCAGCGCCTTGCAGTCTCCGTCCTTGGAAATGTCGGTGGGCACGGTGAGTACGTTTCCGCCCGCGGCCTTGATTTTTTCCGCCACCTCGTCGAGCGCGTTCTGCCGTCTCGCGCTGATGACCACGTTTGCGCCTTCGCTTGCGAACAAAATTGCCGCCGCCGCGCCTACGCCCGAATTGCCGCCCGTGATGACGGCCGTCTTGCCTTGTAAACGATTCATGATTGTAATTCTCCTTGAGTGTTTATTTTGTATCCGTCGGGCAGTGTATCACATTTTTCCCAAATTGTCAACCCCGATACGAAAAATTTCACCTATTTTTAAGATTAGGGTTGCGGAAGGCGGAAAAAGGTGCTATAATAGAAGCGAAACTATGCAGGCGCGGAGCGTTCGCAGACATTTTCGCGCCCTGTTCATGGGATAAAGGGGCGGCGGGCAAAGGAGCGAAAAAGATGGGCGTGACGAAAACGGATTTTGTACGCGGGCTTCAGTGCCCGAAAATGCTGTGGCTGGACAGTCATAAGCCGCTGGAAAAGATAATTCCCGAAGCGGTGCAAAAGCGGCTCGACGAGGGGAACGAGTTCGGGGATCAGGCAATGGGGTTGTTCGGCGAGTACGTCGAAACGACGGCCTACCGCGCGGACGGGCGTCTGGACTATAAAAAAATGCTGGAAACGACCGAGCGGTGTCTGCTGGCGGGCGTGCCCGTCATTTGCGAGGCGGCGTTTTCGTGGTACGGAAATTACTGCGCGGCGGATATCCTGAAAAAGACCCCCACGGGGTACGAGCTGTACGAAGTGAAAAACGCGCCCGCGCCGCGGCGGGAATTTCTCGTCGATCTGGGCTTTCAGAGCTTTCTCATCCGAAAGAGCGGCGTTCCGTTGGAAAAGTGCTTCCTCATTTTGCGCGGCGAGGGGGAAGAAGCGTATAAAATCGAGGAGGTAACGTCGGCCGCGCGGACGTTTGAGAAAACGGCGGACAGAAAAATCTGGGACTTTTCAAGGCTGAAAAAACAGGGAGAGGAACCGTGCGTCGCGGTGGGGCCGCAGTGCGACGAACCGTATCGGTGCTGGTATTACGAGTATTGCCACGGCCAAAAACAAATATGAGAGGTGAGGAGATGAAAAAAGCAGTGTTGAAATTGAGAAAAAATTCGGCCGCTTATGCGCCGGCCGCGCGGCCGACGGTTCCGTCTTCAGCGCCTGCTCCTGCGAGCGTCCGCCCTACATACGCTTCGCCCAAGGCGTCAAACGCTTCTGCTCCCGCAAGGCCGATGCCCGCGCCCATGAATCCAAACGCTTCCATGCCCGCCAAGCCTATGGGGGGAGTCTCCGCGGGGGCGCCTGCTGCCGTCGAAGATAAAACCGAAGCCATCGTAAAAAGAATGAAACTGTTGGAGCGGCTGAAGTCGGAAGGACTGATCGACGACGAAGAATACAGGGCAAAGCGGGAAGAAATACTGAAAAATATCTGATGGGGGAGGATTGAAAAAACGATGAAAAAAGAATGCGCATATATTGCCGAAAAATCTAAGGCGCCCGTTATTTTCGGGCTGTTGGCGGCGTTTAGCGCCGTGTGGCTGTTCGTTATTGTATTGGTTTATGACAAACAGGTTCGGCCTGTGATGTTTTTTCCCGACAATCTCTCATCCATACCATACCTGTCGGAGTTCTTTAATCAATGGCATTTCGTCGCTTATTGTCTGCGGATTGCGGGCGCGTTGAGCCTGGTCGTTTCCGCGTTCTTTTTGAAAAAGAGCGTAGCGCCCGTCTGTATCGCGTTTTTTATCGATGCGTGGATTATGCTCTGTAACGTCCGCGTCTATCGTCTGGAAATGTTATACAGTAAATATTCTCTCAGCTATTCTTTCGATTTTCCGATATTTCTTTCCCATGCGTCGTTGGCGGTATTTCTCGTCCTCATTGCGCTTGGAAAACTGAAAAGCGGCGCGCCTCTGCTTGCCGCGTCCGTTGTCGCCGTGAGCGAGTGGCTGCTGATTTTCGTGTTGACGGCCGTGCGTAACAACTATTTCCTTTTAAGCGATTTTTTATTTAATATTTTCCGATATGCGGCGGTGGTCGTTTTGGCGGCGGCCTTGAAATCTCCCGAGCGGGGCGCTTTTGTTTCCGCTCAATCGCAAAGGCGGCGTAATCCCTATCGACGGGAAAATTTCGCTTCAGGTTCCGAAACGGCAATAGCCGACGGCGGGGACTTAAACGCGGAAGCGCGTCCTTCGGAAGACGTGTATAAGGCGCTGGAGGCCTTGTCCGAATTGAAGCGGCAGGGATTGTTGGAAGAGGAGGAATACGCCGCGAAAAGAGACGAGATACTCAAAAGAATTTGAGGCGTAAAAATATAAGGGCCGCGTAATAAAAACGCGGGCCTTATATTTTTGTAGCGCTGTACGGCCTGAAAAAACGGTTTAATCGGTTACGGTGTCGTAAGGTCGGCCTTCCAGAAAGGCGGCGAGATGTTCTGCCACGCGGCGGTGGAGCCGAAGGCGCGTTTCGCGGGGCTGCCAGGCGACGTGGGGCGTGATATGGCAGTTTTTCGCACGCAAAAGGGGATTTTCGGGGCGGACGGGTTCTTCGGAAAGCACGTCGAGATAGGCGCCCGCCAGCCTGCCGCCGTTCAGCGCGTCCGCGAGCGCGTTTTCGTCTATCAGCCCGCCGCGGGCGGTGTTGATGAGTATGGCCGTCGGCTTCATCAGCGACAGCGTCTCGCCGTTGACGATGTGCAGCGTGTCGGGGCCTTGCGGGCAATGCAGGGAGAGAAAGTCCGCGCGGGCAAATAATTCCTCCCTTTCGACGTATTCGTAAGGCATTTCCCGTTTCGTGCGGGTATGCACCAAAATCCGCATGCCCAGCGCCGCGCCGATTTCCGCCGCTCTTTTTCCGATATTGCCGAACCCGAAAATACCCAGCGTTTTACCGCTCACCTCAACCATGGGGTAATCATAATAGGAAAATGCGGCGCATTTTTGCCAATCCCCGCGCGCGACGGAGGCCGTGTAGTCCAAAAGACTTCCCGCGCCCGCCAGCAATAGGGCGGCGGTATGCTGGGCCACCGCCTCGGTGGAATAATCGGGCGTGTTGGAGACGACGATCCCGCGTGCGCGGCAGGCGGAAAGATCGACGTTATTGAAGCCCGTGGAATATAAACCGATATATTTCAAACGGGGCAGGGCGGCGATGACGCGCGCGGACAGGTCTGTTTTATTGACGAGCAGAATATCCGCGTCGGCGCAGCTTTCGATCACCTCGTCAGCCGACAGACTTGGAAAAAGGCGAAGCTCGCCGAAGGCTTTCAGGTCGGAAAAATCTATATCGTTTGCAAAAGAAATCGTGTTGGTGCCGATCAGATAAATTTTCATGAATATCCTCCCGTAAAATATTTCCCCTCATTATAGCACAGGCAAGAAAAAATTTCAAATGTTTTCGGGCGTTCGGACGCAGGATAGCGGCATACGGGAAAAGCTACGGACGTTTGAGATAACTTCATACGGACAATAAACATGTTCGAAAGTGTCCCAAGATAAATTTTTACGGCGCGGGAATTTTTCGATTGCGGAGCGTTAAGCAGATGGCCCTATGAATAAATCGTAAATATTTCCGCCCCACGCGCAGAAAAAACAGACAAATGTCTTGACAGCTGTCAAGAAAAAGCGTATAGTATTATAGAACAAACTCATGGAAGAAAACGGTATGTTGCAGCTGAAAGAAAAATACGATATCATCATCGCGGGCGCGGGCGTAGCGGGGCTCAACGCGGCGCTGTTTCTGCCGCGGGACAAGGATATCCTTCTCATCTCGAAGGAAAGCCCGAAGCACAGCGATTCGTACCTCGCGCAGGGCGGAATCTGCGTCCTCAAATGGGACGGCGACCACGATATTTTTTTCGAGGATACGCTGCGGGCGGGGCATTACGAAAATAACCGCGACACGGTCGAGTGCATGCTGCGTTCCTCGCGCGAAACGATCTCCGACCTTCTGTGCGCAGGGGTGCGTTTTTCGACGGATAAAGAAGGCAATTTCCTCTATACCCGCGAGGGCGGCCACCGCGCGAAACGCATCATGTACCACGAGGACTGCACGGGCAGGGAGATTACCTCCCGTCTCTATGCGCAGGCGAAAAAACTGAAAAACGTACATATTCGGCCCTATACCGCGCTGATCGATCTGCTCTGCGACGAACGGGAAAACGTCTGCGCGGGAGCGGTGCTCCGCGACGAAGAAACGGGGGAGATCAAGGCGGTGTCCGCCGATTACGTGATCCTTGCGACGGGCGGCGTGGGCGGACTGTTCCGCTTTTCCACCAATTATCGCAATCTGACGGGCGACGGCGTGGCGGTGTGCTTAAAGCACGGCGTCGAAGTGGAAAACGTCGATTATATCCAAATCCACCCCACCACGCTCTATACAAAAAAACGGGGCAGGCGTTTTCTCATCTCCGAATCCGTGCGCGGCGAAGGCGCGGTGCTGCTCGGCGCGGACGGGCAGCGCTTTACCGACGAATTGCAGCCCCGCGACGTGGTGGCGGCGGCGATTTACGCCCAGATGGAAAAAGACGGCGCCGACCACGTTTTGCTCGACCTGCGCACCATTTCCCCCGATATCGTAAGGGCGCATTTCCCCGCGATCGTCCGCCGCTGTGCGGAGGAGGGGTACGACGTGTTTAACGCGCCCATTCCCGTCGTTCCCAGCCAGCATTATTTTATGGGCGGTGTCAAAAGCGATCTCGAGGGAAAAACCAGCATGTCCCGCCTGTTCGCGGTGGGGGAGACCTGCTGCAACGGCGTGCACGGCAAAAACCGTCTCGCCTCCAATTCTCTGCTGGAGAGCCTGGTATTTGCCAAACGCGCCGCGCTGCGTATCGCCAACACCTACGAGCCTCTTTCGGACGACGTGAAAAAAAGGACGGTACAGGGCTTTGACGAGCGCGAATATCAGGATAAAAAAGGCTTGGCCGAGAGATATAAGAAATCGGTTTTAAGCGAGATAGAAAAAGAAAAGGAGCAAAGGAAACAATGAATCTCATCACGCAAAAGCTTCAGGCGGATAAATTGATCAGAATGGCATTGGAGGAGGACATCACCAGCGAGGACGTTTCGACCAACGCGGTTATGCCCGACTATAAAAAAGGCAAGGTACAGCTTCTTTGCAAGCAGGACGGCGTTATCTGCGGCCTCGGGGTGTTTTTGAGGACGTTTGAGCTGTTGGACGAAAACACGACGGCGGAATTTTTTATCCGCGACGGCGACGAGGTAAAAAAAGGTCAGCTTTTAGCGGAAGTGACGGGAGATATCCGCGTGCTGCTTTCGGGCGAGCGGGTCGCGCTGAATTATCTCCAGCGCATGAGCGGCGTAGCCACCTACACGCGCGCCGTGGCGAAGCTTCTCGAGGGGAGCGAAACCAAACTTCTCGACACGCGCAAAACCACGCCAAACATGCGCGTATTTGAAAAGTACGCGGTGCGCGTGGGCGGCGGCAACAATCACCGCTACAATCTGTCGGACGGCGTTTTGCTCAAGGATAACCATATCGGCGCGGCGGGCGGCGTGGCGGCGGCGGTAAAGGCGGCGAAGGCGTACGCGCCCTTCGTCAGAAAAATTGAGATCGAAGTGGAGACGCCGGAGCAGCTGAAAGAGGCGCTGGACGCGGGCGCGGATATCGTTATGCTGGACAATATGTCCCCCGAAAACATGGCCGAGGCCGTGAAAATGGCCAAGGGGCGCGCGGAAACGGAGTGCTCGGGAAACGTTACCCGCGAAAACATTTCCCGATTGATAAAGCTCGGGGTGGACTATATCTCCAGCGGCGCGCTGACCCATTCGGCGCCCATTTTAGACATATCTTTGAAAAATCTGCACCCGATAGAATAAAAAAGCGGGGACGGGGGAGGAAAAATGACGGACAATGTCGGCAACATGGCGCGGGAAAAGCGTCGGGAACGTATTCTTGCGGCGATCGGTTCCACGGACGAGCCGCAGAGCGCGGGGGCGCTGGGCGACCGTTTCGGCGTTTCGCGGCAGGTGATCGTGCAGGATATCGCGGTTCTGCGGGCGGAGGGCGCGCCGATCGTTTCGACCAATCGCGGGTACATTTTGGCGTCCAAACGGCTGGCGGCGCGGGTATTTAAGGTGTATCACTCCGAAAAGGAGCTTGCGGAGGAGCTGGAAATTATCGTAAACGGCGGCGGAACGGTAAAAAACGTTTTCGTCAATCACAGAGTTTACGGCCGTATCGAGGCGGAGCTGAATATATCCAACCGCGTACAGGCGGCGGAGTTTGTGCGGAGCATCGAGGGCGGCAAAAGCCGTCCGCTGATGGTGGTGACGGAGGGGTATCATTATCACACCGTCACGGCGGCGCGCGAGGAGCTTCTCGACGGGATCGAGTACGCCTTGAAGGCGCGGGGCTTTTTGTTGGATAAATAAGGGACGGCGTATGGAAATCACGGTTTTTGCGGGCGAATACGGCGAGGCTCCCGCTTTGAAAAAGGAACACGCTCTCGGGCTGTTTATCTCCACCGCGGAGCACAACTGCATGTTCGATTTCGGGGATAAGACGGCGGCGGGCAACCTCGCCGCGTTGGAGATTGCGCCCGAAACCGCGGACGCGGCAATTCTTTCGCACGGCCACCTCGGCGCGGGCGGGGGGCTGCTTGCCCTCAGGCCCCGATTGGTCGGCGCAAAACTCTATGCGCGGGAGTCCGCGTTTGAGGCGCATTATTTCAAAAAATCGCGCTGGAATTACAAGACGGTGTCAGTGCCGAAAAAGGTGTCGCGGGAAGGGTTTTTGTTTACGAAAAGCTTTTTGAAGATCGACGACGAACTCGCTTTGCTCTCCAATTTCAAGCCCGATAAGCGCGCGGTGACGGACACACGGTATTTTGCGGACGGTGACAAATATTTTGTGCCCGACACGTTCGCTCACGAGCAGGCGTTGCTGGTGACGGAAGGGGGCGCGTCGGTGCTTTTTGTGGGCGGGGCGCACGCGGGCCTGCGGCAGATGGTGGAGCGCGCGGAAAAAACCTTTTCGCGGCCCGTTTCGGCCGTGGTGGGCGCGCTGGAGCTGACGGACAAGAAAGGGAAACTTTTGTTTTCTCGCGAATGGGTGCGCAATTTCGCTTTCGAGCTGGGAAAATTTACAAAAGCGGATTTCTATTTCGCCTGCGGCGTAGGCGACGCGGTTTTCGGCGTTTTGCAGGGCGAACTCGGCGGGCGGGTGCGTCGTCTGAACGTGGGAGAAACAAAGATACTTTAAGCGGGGAAGAACATAACAAAAGGGAAGGGTGAGCCATGGCTCTCCCTTCCCTTTATTATGCTTTATTGGCGCGCGTTTCTTTCTAGTCGGAAAGATCATTCGGCGGACCTTAAAAATTTGAAAAAATGTTCAAGATCCTCTTTTTCTATTTCTCCGTAAGCCTTTTCGTATTCTTTAATATATCTAATAATAAGTTGTTCTATTTCTTTATTTGTCGAACGTCCGTTTTCATTGGCTATATATTTCATTTTATCTAAATAATTAGGAGCAATTTTAAGCGGGAATTGAGGATATTTTTTTGCCATACAAATACCGTTTATGTAATTATTAACTTCAATCTTTTTCTTATACAAATATATTAGCATAAAATAAATATTATATACAAACCGAAATATATTTGTATAACAACATATGACGGAGGAAAGATGAAAAAAATTTACCAAGATAAAGGTATAAGAATGTTAAAAAAACAGACAAAGCCGCGAAAGAGCAAATAAAATTTTGCCTCTGTTTCAAGAGTGCAAAACCGACAGGGAGGTCTCCGAACTGCTCGGTTACGTTTCCCCCCGATTCCGTTTACTGCTATATCCATCAACATAAACTGCGGGAAAAGACGACCGTCACGCCCGCGCCCAAAAGGGGACGGCTTCCGTTCCCCCCCCGAAACCGCCAAAACCGCCCACTCCCGCACAACCGCCCGTTTGCCATTCCCCCGAAAAAACAGTCTCCTCCGCAAAGAGAATTTCGCTTCGGCAACGGGCGCGACGGATTATTCCGCTCTATAAACAGGGGGAAACGGTCGAGGGGATCGCCGCCCGTCTGGATTTATCCGTCAAAACGTCTTTTACTGGTTGCAATTTCACGGCTTTATCTACGCTGAAAGCGGAAAACCAACCGAGTATATTCTTTCTCTATATGAGTTTGGGGTTTCCCCCGAAGAAATTCAAGACCTTTTTGGCTATATGAAATTGGAAACCATTCTTTCCCGCCTGCGTCAAGAAAAATAAATTTTTATATTTCGGCACAAAAAATCGGGGCAAACGAATATAATCGGCACGTGAGACAACCTTTTTTTGCATTTTCGACAAAAGTCTTTGCGAAAATTTCTTTTTCCCATGTTATAAATCGCGTTCCGCCCTCATAGATTAAAGCAGAACGATACCGAAAGGAAAAAGGAGATTTTTTTATGAACGAAGAAATCGAATATGCCGAAATGTTGGAAATTCCCGTTTCTACGGTCAATGTGGTGAAGAAAAAGAATCGCCGCGTCCGCGGGAAAAATCAGCCCAATCTCAAGGAACGCCTTATCTCCCGCGTCAACAACCGCGTGGGGAACGCTTCTTACGCGCCCGAAGATGCCGCGATAGAGTCCGCGCCCGCGTCCGCGCTGGAGCAAAATCCCGTTTATGCGTCGGCGGAAAATGCCGCGCTCGAGGACGCGGCACAAAACGCGCCCCTCGCAGAACCCGATTTCGGCGCCTACGCTTACGCCGAGGGCGGCGAACGTCTGGACACCGTTCTTTTGTCCGACGAAGGCGGCAGGCGCGCGAAAAAGAAGCGGCGCTGGTTTGCGGCCAAGGAGCAGCCTGAATACGCCGACTTCCAAAACGACGAAGAGGACTTTTCGGAAAACGACGGCACCATGGCATTGACGAAGCCGAAAGAAAGCCGTAAATCGGGCATTATTCTTACGGTGGAATTCGCGGTGGCCTGTCTGCTGTGCGGCGGAATTTTCCTCACCAACGTCTTTATGCCCACCAGCGCGATCAACACGTTTTTCCGCGGCTTAATGCCCGCAAAAGCGGAAAAAGAGGATACGAGGGTGTATTCCGATTTTACCCTGACGGGCGTCGTCAGCGAGCTTTCCGACGCGGAAATCACCGTCTCTCCCACGGGCGTGCTTACCTTTACGGACGAATGCTGCGTCTATCCCGCCGTTGACGGGAAAATCTCCGAGGTGACGAAAAATTCCGACGGCACTTACGACGTGAAAATTTCGCATACAAACAGCTTTTACGGCGTTATCGGCGGCCTCGACTACGTATATTATGCCGTGGGCGACAAGGTATATTCCAACGTTCCCGTGGGCTTCTCGAAGGGAGAAACGGCCGTGCGCGTCACGATGTATTCCAACGACGAGCTTCTCAACTGCTACACCGTGGACAGCGAAAACTGCCTGACGTGGGTAAACTCGTCGGAGAGCTGATATAGGGAACGGGCGGACGAACGTGGAAAATTCCAAAGTCGGCGGGGCGGGAGAAAACGGCGCGAAAAGCACAAAACGCGCACGAGGCGTGCAGCGCGCAGACGGCGTACAAAGCCCGCAAGGCATAAAACGCCGCAAAACGCGCGCCCGCCGTGTCCGAAAAGCGCTGAAGGTACATCCGCTGTTTCTGCTTCTGGGCGTATATTATTGTTTTATCGGTGAACTGCCGCTGTTTTTGCTCAGCGCCCTGGTGGCGCTTCAGCACGAGTGCGCACACGCCTTCGCCGCGGCAAAGCTGGGCTATCGGCTGGATCGCGTCGTGCTGATGCCGTACGGCGCGGTGATCGACGGCGATCTGTCGGGGATCAGCTTCAAAGACGAAATTTTCGTGGCGGTGTGGGGGCCTTTGTGCAACCTTGTCACCGCGGCGGGGTTTGCCGCGCTGTGGTGGATTTATCCGACGGCGTATGCGTTTACGGACACGGCGTGCTATGTTTCCCTCGCCGTCGCCCTGGTTAATCTCATACCTGCCTACCCTCTCGACGGAGGCAGAGTGCTGAGAGCCGCGCTCGCCATGCACTTCGATGAAAAAAAGGTGAATCGGATCTGCCGCGGGATCACGCTGGTTCTGGCGGCCGGTCTGCTGGCCGCGTTTGTGACGCTTTGCGTCAGAAAGACGCCGAATTTCACGCTGCTTGCCTTTTCGCTGTTTCTCGCCGTCGGAGCGTTCGGAAACCCCAAAAACGACGACGCGAAATATCGAAAAATCAATTTTTCCTCCAAAGCGGCCTTCAGGCGCGGCGTCGAGATCCGCCGCGTGGCGGTGGAAGAAACGTGTTCTCTGAAACGCGCCGTCGGGTTTATCGAACAGGGCAGATATCTCATTTTGGACGTCTATGACCAAAGGGAAAATTATCTCGGGGAAATTCGGCAGGACGAACTCGCGGAAATCTTTTCCCAAGCGGGCATATACGAGCCGATCGGGGATTTTTTGTAAAAAATGTAAAAAAACGCATACGAATTTTCAAAACCCCCTTGCAAAAGCGCGCATTGTATGCTATACTATGAGTCGAATAACGCTTTAGTGTGTGAACAATGTGTAAGCGGGCGATTTTATCCGCCGCTTTTTTGGATTTGTAAGTCATTTGAAGGTTCGGATATACGATAATGAAAAAAGAATGGTTTTTCGACCGCTATTGCGGTCAGCAGTTTGTCGCGCTCCTCGAGGACGGTAAGCTTGCGGAATTTGCCGCGGAAAAGGAAAAAAACGGCGAAATCGTGGGCAATATCTACAAGGGGCGCGTTATGAACGTGCTCGCGGGCATGCAGGCCGCGTTTATTTCCTGCGGGCTGGAAAGAAACTGCTATCTCTCCATAGAGGAAACCTATACCGATTATTCCAAATACGACGGCACCATGGGCGGGTCGGGGCCTCAGCTGCCCGAGTTGAAGGAGGGGGACGAGATTATCGTTCAGGTGACTAAGCCGCCGCGCGGAAACAAGGGCGCCAAGGTCACCACGCACCTGTCCTTTGTGGGGAAAAACCTCATTTTTTTGCCCAATACCGATTTTGTGGGTATTTCGAGAAAGATTACCGATCCCGAGCTGCGCGAAAATCTGCTGTTTACGGCCGACAGGATGCGCGAGCGGGAGGGGGAAGGGTTTATCGTGCGCACGCAGGCGCCGTTTGTCACCCGCAAGCAGCTGAAAACGGAGGCGGAGTATCTTAAAAATCTCTATCGGGACATGCGGGATTTTGCAAAGGGCGCGGCCGTGGGCGCGGTTTTGTATAAGGATTTCGATTTGCCCGTGCGCGTCATGCGGGACAGTATGGGGGACGACGTGACGGCCATGTACGTGGGCGACGACGATCTGTACGAACGGCTTTTGAAGCTGGCGCGCCTGCGCGGGGACATTTCCGAACGAAAGCTGATCCACTATACGGGCAAGCGCGCACTGATGCGCGAATACGGAATTTCGCCGCTGGTGTTTGCGGCGGCTCAGCCGACCGTACCGCTGGACAACGGCGGATATCTGGTGATCGACCGCACGGAAGCGATGACGGTGGTGGACGTGAACACGGGCAGCTTCGTCGGGGACACCCGTCTCGAGGACACCGTATTTTCGGTGAATCTCGCCGCGGCGCGGGAGATCGCGAGGCAGGTACGCCTGCGGAATATCGGCGGGATCGTCGTGGTGGATTTTATCGACATGACGGAGGAGGCGCACAGGGAAGCGGTGACCGCGGAATTGACCGAGTGCCTGTCCAAGGATAAGGCCAAGTGTCACGTTTTGCCGATGAGCGAGCTTTGCCTGACGCAGTTTACCCGCAAGCGGGTGGGGTGCGACGTGCTTTCGTACCTGGTCAAGCCCTGTCCCCACTGCCGCGGAAACGGCGACGTCCCCGAGGACATTTTCGTCATCACCCGTATCCGTTCGGATATCCTCGATTGCTTCGCAAACGGCTACCACGCCGCCGTAGTGGAGCTGAACGAGGGAATTCTGCGGCGGATACTCGGCGAGGGCCTGCTCTCGGGCGAAGTGAATACCATCTGGCGGGACAAGCGGGTGTATATGATTCCGCACAAAACCTTTCAGGAGGCGCAGTATTCGGTGCGGGGGGACAATTCGGGCGTGCTGCATCTGCCCGATAAGGCGCAGATATTGTATTGATCCGAAAGCCGACGAAGGGAAGCATCGAGAAAAGCGGCCCGTGCAATTTTGCACGGGCCGCTTTTTGATAAAATTTTGAAAAGCTTTCGTTTCTTCTGCCTTGAAAAGTTACAGAAAAGTTTTCAGCTTCTTTTCAAATTCCTCTTCGAGGGCGATCAGGTCCTTTAACAGCGCGGTAATTTCCTCGTCGTCATCCTTGGGCAGCTCGCTGAGAGAGGTCTTTAAGGAGGTGATTCCCATGACGGTGCCCTGGATCATCATTTCCGCGATGTGCGCGCGGGAATTGTCCGTGAGGGTGTTCATTTTGATCGAGCCCCACATCATCGCCTTTTTCATGGGATTGGGTTCCTTTAATTCCAGCGCCTTATCGCGGGCGAGACAGGCCGCCCTGCCGCAGATTTTTTCGTATTCCTCGTGCTGGCGCAGGATCTCCGCTTTGATCCCCTCATCCTCTATTTCGGGCAGAATGTCCGAGATCGACTCGAGGGCAAGCTGGCAGTTGCGGTAAATTTCCGCTAAAATTTCTTCGCTCTTTTTGACTTCCATAACTATCGTCTCCTTTTACTCGTAAGTTTTCGCTTTTTTTACGGGAAATATGCGAAAGAAAGAGAAAAATGCTTGACTTATTCCTCGCGGGTATGGTATATTATAGTCCGAGCCGATAGAAACGGGCTTTTTTAAGCGTCGCTTTTATGGAAAAATTTCCGTAAAAAGCGCCCGCCTCGGGTTCTTCGAGACTGGAAAGAGGAGGTAAAAACTATGTACGCTATCATCGAAAACGGAAACAAACAGTATAAGGTGGCGGAGGGCGACGTCGTTCGCGTGGAAAAACTCGCCGCCAAAGAAGGCGAAACCGTATCCTTCAACACGCTGATGGTTTCCGACGGAAACGGTATCAAGACGGGCGCGGAAGCTGCCGCTGCGAAGGTCACCGCTACGGTCGTTAAGCAGGACAAGGCCAAAAAGATTATCGTCTTTAAGTATAAGGCCAAGAAAAACGAGCGTAAAAAGCAGGGCCACAGACAGCCCTACACCGCGGTCAAAATCGAAAAGATCGAGCTTTAACCGCCAAGGCTTTCGGACGGGCAGGGAACCCTCCGAAGGAAAAATCTGAAAAAGGAGAAATAAAAATGATATTCATCAGTTTATTCGCTCATAAAAAAGGTACCGGTTCTTCCCACAACGGAAGAGACAGCGAGGCCAAAAGACTCGGGCCCAAGCGCGGCGACGGACAAAACGTGCTTGCGGGAAATATCCTCGTTCGCCAGAGAGGCACGAAGATCCATCCGGGTACCAACGTCGGCATCGGCAGCGACGATACGCTGTTTGCTTTGACGGACGGGGTCGTTCGGTATGAAAGAATGGGCAAAGACAAGAAGAAGGTCAGCGTTTATCCCGTCGAAAAGACGGCCGCGGCCGAGTAACTTTATCGCCTTACGGGGCGCATTTGGCAACAACGAAAACCGACGCCGCAAAACTGCGGCGCCGGGATTTTTTTATTCTTGCGCGGCGGGGCGTTCCGGCGCCTGTAACGGCGGCTCGCCGCCTGTTTTCGAACGGACCTCCCGATCCCGTTTTTTCAGGATTTTATCGATGAGGCAGAAGAAAACGATCGTCGAAATAATCCCGGCCGCGAGGTCGGAAATCGGCTCCGCGTAAAACGCGCCCTCCGCCCCCAGGAAGCGGGGCAGGGTAAGGGTGAGCGTCAGCATAAGCACAAGCTTTCTGAACAGGGACAGCGATATGGCCACGGGCGCTATTCCCAGCCCCGTCAGCCCGTCCACCAAAGCGTATTGGAAGGCGAGCGGAATAATCATCAGCGTATAGATATGGATAAAGCGCACGCTTTCCGCTTTCAGCGCCGCGTCGGAGGTAAAGACGGCTACGACGGGGGCCGCGGCAAACCGTGCGACGAGAAACAGCGCGACGGTGTAAAGGATGCACAAGGTCAAAATCCATCCCTCGCAGCTTTTGACGCGGTCGGGGCGGTTGGCGCCGTAATTATAGGACAGGGCGGGCTGGGTGCCGCCCGAAATTCCGCCGAGGGGCAGGGTGATGATCTGCATAAACGAAAGCATAATCGTGGCGGCGGAGATAAGCTCGTCCCCGCGTTCGCCGCCGTAGGAACGGAGCACGCCGTTGAGGGCGAGGATCATTACCGAATCGGTGGCGATGATGAGAAAGGGGGAAAGCCCGAGCAGCAGAATTCTGCCTACGATTTTTTTGTCATAGCCGCCGAAGCTTAAGCGCACATCCACCTTTTTCCCCAGCAGGAACAGTACTGTGAACGACGCGGAAAGCGCCTGCGAAAAAACGGTGGCGAGCGCCGCGCCCGCGACGCCCATGCGAAAGGTGTAAATGAACAGCGGGTCGAGGACGATGTTTGCAATTGCGCCGATACATACGGTGGCCATGCCCGCCTTGCCGTGTCCCTGACCGACGATGTAGGCGTTCAGTCCCGTGGTGACCACGGCGAATACCGTGCCCGCGGCATACCAGGAGAGGTAATCGGAAGCATAGCCCGCAATGTTTCCGCCCGCGCCGAACAATCGCAAAAGAGGCTCCTTAAAGACAAATACGGCGGCGGTGAGGACGACGGACATCACCGCGAGCAGCATGGCGCCGTTGCTTAAAATTTTCTTCGCGCCGTCGAGGTCCTTTTCGCCCATTTTGATGGACATGGCGGGCGCGCCGCCCAGCCCCACCCACGTCCCGAAGGAGGCGAGCAGGGTGACGACGGGGCCGCAGACGCCCACGCCCGCAAGGGCAAGCTTGCCCGCTTCGGGCATGTTTCCGATATAAATACGATCGACGATACTATATAATACATTGACGAACTGCGCCAGCATGGAGGGGATTGCAAGCTTGAGTACCACTTTGAGCGGCGCGTCCGTCTCGAGAAAGTTTTTCGAAGATTTCATAAAGGTCCTGTTTTTGCTCATATTCAATGCTATCATTATAGCGGAAACGCGCGAAAAAGCAAGCGTTTGAGGGACGGTTTTGCCTATTTGAAAAAAGTTTCCCTAAACGGCCGCGCTCCGTCGCTAAGAGACGGATTTTCAGCCTTAAAAATTCCCCGAAAGAGTAGAATTCCGCGACTAAGCGCGGATTGTCAGTCCTAAAAATCCCCAAACGGCCGCGATCCGTGATTAAACGCGGGGTTTTCATCCGAAAAAGCTTCTTGCAGCAGCTCTGCCCCGTAATGGAGGCGTGAGGAAAATTCATTTCCCGAAGCGAAAATTTTTTTGTAAAGACTGCAACCGACAGATTCTTTTTTTCGTCTTTAGGAGTAGAAAGCCCCCGATGGGGAAATATAAGGATAAGGAGCAAAAGGAGGAAAATCGTATGAGTAATCCAAAAAGGGCGGGGCGCGTATGTACGGCGTTGGCCGTCGTGTTGACGGCGGGCAGCCTTGCCGCGTGCAGCGACGGCTATAAACCCAAGCCGCTTTCGGAAAATGCCGTCAGCCTCACGGCGGCGCTGAACGCGGACGCAAAGGCGAAGGAAGAGGGCGTCGCCGCGTCGTTTACGGAAAAGAATATCGGCTTTGCGACGGAATTTTTCAAACGTTCCTTTCAGGAGGCGAACACGCTCGTTTCGCCGCTGTCTCTGGCCGTCGCTTTGTCAATGACGGCGAACGGGGCGGGCGGGAACACGCTTTCGGAGATGGAAGGGGTGCTGGGCGCGCCGCTCGCGGACATAAACGGCGGGCTTTCGTCCTATATGAGCTATCTCGAGGGGGAAAGCGGCAAGGAGATCACCCTTTCGCTTGCCGATTCCATCTGGATCAGGGACAACGTTGCGCCGCACGTAAATCGGGATTTTTTGCAGACGAATAAGGATTACTACGACGCGCAGATTTTTTCCGCGCCGTTCGATCAGACCACGATAAAGGATATCAACACCTGGACGGAAAACGAAACCGAGGGCATGATCGACAAGCTGATCGACGAAATAAGTCCCGATACGTTTATGTACCTCATCAACGCGCTCTACTTTTCGGGCGAATGGGCGGAAAAGTACGAGAAGAAGTCGATTTCCGACGGAAGGTTTACTTCCCTTGACGGAAGCGCTTCCACGGTGGATATGATGAACTCGACGGAAAGGCTGTACTTTTCCGACGAAAACACGACGGGATTTCTTAAACCCTACAAGGGCGGGAAGTTTGCCTTTGCGGCGTTCCTTCCCGATGAGGGCGTGACGATTTCGCAATATGTGGCTGCCATGTCCGCGGCGAAATGGAAAAATCTGTTCGATAAGAGCACGCCCGTCGCCGTAAAATGCACGCTGCCCGCGTTCTCTTACGATTTCGAGCTCGAGGCCTCGCCGCTGTTGAAAGAGATGGGCATGCCCGCGGCGTTCGACGGGGAGAAAGCGGACTTTTCGGGTCTGCTCCCCGACGCCTATATCGGGGAGGTGATACACAAGACGCGGATCGAGGTCGATGCGGCGGGGACGAAAGCGGCCGCCGTCACGGGGATCGGCATGAACTGCAAAACCGCGGCGCCCGAGGAATACGTCGTGCGGCTGGATCGGCCGTTTGTTTACGCGATCGTCGATACGGAAAACAATTACCCGCTGTTTTTGGGCGCGGTCACCCGTCTGCCCGCAAAATAAATCGGCTGCGGAAAACTGAAAAGCTGAAAAAGGTTCAAAAAGAAAGGGCGCCGCATACTCTGTATAGTGCCGCCCTTTTTCCTTGCATTTTTGCGGAGAGTGTGGTATAATAAAACCGCTGTTGCAAAATATCGCGGCCTTTCGGCCGCCGCTTACGTGTTGGAGAAAGGATATGAAAAACGAGACGTCTCCCGAAACGAGGGGGGAAAACGAGGGAAATGAGGAAAAAGAGGCGGCTGCCGCTGCGGAATGCGCGGGAGAACAGCCCGCTCTCCCGTCCGGAAAACGGCTGTTCGGCGTGCGGGTCACCAGCCTTTTGTTGGTTGCGTATATAGCTTCTTTTTGCGGCTGGTGCGTGGAAAACGTGTTCCGTATGCTCGCAATCGGCGTGCTCGATTCGAGACATCAGATTCTTCCCTTCCTCGCCGCCTACGGCTTCGGCATTTTCGTATTGTTTTTCGTCTTCGGGACGCCCACCGAAATGCGCATCTTCAAAAAGCGTATTCTGCCCGAAAATACCAAACGAAATCACGCTCTGCGCGTCGTCGTGTATTACGCCCTCGTCTTTGTGCTCATTCTTTTCGGGGAGATGAGCGTGGGGCTTTTGTTCGACAAATGCTTCGGCGTACAGGCCTGGGATTACCGAAATATTCCCCTGCACATCACCCGCTACACAAGTATTCCCACCACGTTCGGGTTTACGACGGGCATTACCCTGTTGATGCATTTTGTGTTCCGTCCCGTGGTCGCCTTTTTCGAGCGCCTGCCGCGAAAGCTCTGCTTTTGGCTTGCCTTGATATTCGGCGTGCTGATCGCCGCGGATTACTGTATCATGATCGGCGGTATGCTGGTGACGGGGCATTTCCCTGATTATTGGTCGATCCGTTTCGGAAAATAAAAACGAGCCCCCGCGAGGGGGCTCGTCGGTTTATTCCGTCCGTTCAGAAAGTTCCTCCGCGTGCCTGTCGGGCGTCACCAAAAGCGTTTTATAATTTGAATACGTCACGAAACCCGCCTTTGCTTTAGGCGGTTTTTTCACATATTTCCGCTCGCAGTAATCGACGGGCACCTTTCCGCCCGCCCGTCCGTCCGAATAATAGGCGCATACCTCCGCCGCAAACGCAAGCACCTCGTCGGGCGCCTTTTTCCCCTCCGTGGCGATTACGACGTGGGAGGAATGGTATTTTTGCGTATGCAGCCAGATATCGGCGGGCGAGCAGCTCTTTAACAGTCTGTCGTTTTGCAGATTGTTTCTGCCTCCGAAAATGCGGAAGCCTCCGAATGTATATTCGCGGAAAGGGACGGGAGTATCTTTTTTCTTTCCGCCCGCCCGTTCCTTCTGCGGCTTGACGAGGCCCAGCGAAATAAGCTCCGCTTCGATTTCTTTCAGATCCTCCCGCGTGTCGGCGGCGGAGAGGGAGGCGAACACGCTCTCCGTGTATTCCAGCTCGTCCTCCTCCGACTTTCGCCGCGGAAGCAGGGCGTCCAGCGTGCGCTTGCGCTTGGCGTAGGCCTTGAAGTATTTCTGCGCGTTCTGCGACGGGGACAGCCTGACGTCGAGCGGAATCTTCACCCTTTCGCCCTCCGCGTACCAATTTTCCGCCTCGCATTCCGCCATTCCCTTTTCCAGCCGCCAGAGGTTGGCGGTGACAAGCTCTCCCCTGATGCGTTCGGCTTCCATGTCCTCGCAGTCCTTCAGCCGCTCCAGCGTGTCCTGCAGCTTTTTCTGCTGTTTCTTTTTCAAAGCGCGGACGACGGCTTCCAGCTTCCGCTTCTTGTCCTCGAAAGCACGTTTCGTCTCTTTGAACGTATAATATTCGTCCTCGGCCTTATTCAAGGACGGAGCGAGGACGCCGCTCGCGACGGGGAAGGCGAAAAAATCCGCGGGGATTTCGTTTTCGTATTTTACGCAAGGCTCGCACGGCAGATTTTCGCAAAATTCCCCGACGAATTTCCAGACGGGCGTTTCGCGGGGGCGAAACCGCAGCAGCTCCCGCGCGGTGGGCAGGGCCAGCCCCGCGACGTTTTCGAAGAGAAACCGCGCAAGCTCCTCGTCGGAAGCGCCTTCGGCGCGGAGGGAGAGAAAGCTTTCCGTGCGCTCCTTCAAGCCTTCCCCGTCGAAGGGGGAAAGCTTATCCTGCGGCTCGGGATAGGCGTATTTCGCGCCCGCCAGCAGCACCCGCCGCGCGTTGTCCTCGAGAGAGGAGGTTTTTAACGCGCCTAAAATCACCCCCTTTTCGGTGAGGATCAGATTGGAATATTTGCCCATGATTTCGCAGTGCAGCACCCTTTCGCACTCGGAAAAATCGGTGGTGCAGTGCAGGCGGATTTCGACGATGCGTTCGAAGGCGTATTGGGAGACGGAGAGGATTTCCGCGCCGAGCAGGTGCTTTCTCAAAAGCATGCAGAAATTGGGCGCGACGGGAGCGGGCTCCTTTTCCGTCAGCGACAGACAGACGCGGGCGTTTGAGGCGTTTGTGCTCAAAACGAGTTTAACCGTCGTCTTTCCCGTGTATATAATAAAGGTAACCTCGTCCTTGTCGGCCTGCGACACGCGGTTGATTTTTCCGCCCTTCAAAAGCGCGTCGAGCTCCGCCGCCGACCGGCGGATATGAAATGCGTCCTGAGGCATCCTGTTCCTCCTTGTAAACCGCCCCCGAAAGGGAGAAAAAGCCCGAAACGGGTCGAAAAGATTTTTACGGCGGGGTGTTTTCTATAAATTATAACGTAAATTTCGCAAATTGTAAACGAAAATGCTTTCTTTTCTCGTAAGAATATGATAAAATGTAGCTTGCACGGCGGAGAGAAGCTCTGCCGCCGAAAGAGTTCAAGAGATAAAGAAGCATTATTTTAGGAGAAAGATATTATGAAGTACACAACAAAAGCCGCAGAAAAAAGCACGATGAAGATCACGATGAAATTCGACGCAGACGAGTGGAAGGACGCCCTCAACAAGGCGTACGTCAAGACGAAGGGAAGATATTCGGTCAACGGCTTCCGCAAGGGAAAGGCGCCGAGAAACGTCATCGAGCACGCCTACGGCAAGGGCGTATTTTTCGAAGATGCGCTCAACGTTCTCTTCTCCGAGAATTACGGCACCGTTCTCGATAAGGAGGAAAAGAAGTTTACGGCGGTGGGCGATCCCGAGCTTTCCGTGGACGATCTTTCCGACGACGGCGTCACCCTCGTGGCCGTGACCCCCGTCAGACCCGAAGTGAAAATCGGCTCCTACAAAGGTATGAAAATCAAAGAATTCGCGTATAATGTAGAGGACGCCGACGTCGATAAGGAAATCGAAAGGCTGCTCGACAGAAACGCCCGCAAGATAGAAGTTTCCGATCGTCCCTGCCAAAACGGCGATACGGTCAACATCGACTTCGTCGGCACGATCGACGGCGTAAAATTCGACGGCGGCGAGGCGGCGGGCTTCGACCTCACCCTCGGCAGCGGACAGTTTATCCCCGGGTTCGAGGATCAGGTCGTCGGCATGAACGTCGGCGAGAGCAGGGACGTAAACGTCAGATTCCCCGAAAATTATCAGGCCGAGGAGCTCAAGGGCAAGGACGCCGTGTTCGCCGTCAAGCTCAACTCCGTCAAAGGTAAGGAGCTGCCCGAGCTGACCGACGCCTTTATCAAGGACGCGACGGGCTCGGAGACGATCGAGGAATACAAGGCCAAGACCAAGGAAAGATTGCAGCAGCAGGCGGATAAAAATTCCCTCGACGCGACGGAGAACAGCATTCTCGACGCGATTTCGGCTACGGCGGAGGCGGAAATCCCCCTGGCCATGATCGAGAGGGAAATCGACGGCCTCGTGCAGAAATTTGAGTATCAACTGATGTATCAGGGGCTTAAGCTTCAGGACTATCTCGACTTTATCAAGACGACGAAAGAGGAGTTTAGAAAGAATTACGAGGAGCAGGCGAAAAAGAACGTTTTGAACCAGCTCGTCATTTCCCAGATCATCAAAGACGAAAAGATAGAAGCGACGGACGAGGAAGTGGAAGCGAAAGTCGCCGAACAGGCCGCGTCGGTGGATAAGAGCGCCGAGGAGTACAAGAAGGGCATGGATCCCCGTCAGTACGACTATATCAAAAGCGACATCATCATCACGAAGCTGTTCGATTTCCTCAAGGCAAACAACGAAATGTATGTAGAGGAGAGCAAGTAATGAACGAAAAAAATGTTTTGATCCCTTATGTCGTGGAACGCACGAGTACGGGCGAACGTTCGTACGATCTGTATTCCCGGCTTTTGGAGGACAGAATCATTTTTTTGAGCGGTGAGATCGACGACGCGGTGGCCAACACGGTGGTGGCTCAGCTCATTTATCTCGAGGGCAAGGAGCCGGGCAAGGACATCAATCTGTATATCAATTCCCCCGGCGGGTCGGTGACGTCGGGCATGGCGATCTACGACACTATGAATTACGTCAAGTGCGACGTATCGACCATCTGTATCGGTATGGCGGCTTCAATGGGCGCGTTTCTGCTTTCCAGCGGCGCGCGGGGCAAGCGTTTCGCCCTGCCCAATTCGGAGATCATGATTCATCAGCCTTTGGGCGGCGCGCAGGGCCAGGCGAGCGACATCAAAATTCAGGCGGAGCATATTCTGCGGACCAAGGCGAAGATGAACCGTATCCTTTCGGAAAATACGGGAAGGGATCTCGCCACGATCGAACGCGATACCGACAGGGACAATTATATGTCGGCGGAGGAAGCGCGGGTTTACGGACTTATCGATAAAGTTTTTGTGAGACGCTGAGGCGACGGGCGAAAACGGAACAGACAAAATATTCTCGCGCAAAGCTCCTTGCAAACGGGCTTTGCGCGGTATTTTTCAATCAATCAAACGGGGTGTGACACATGGAAAAAAACGAACAACGCTGTTCATTCTGCGGAAAATCGAAGGAGGAAGTGCGCCGCCTCATCGCGGGGCCGGACGGGGTGTTCATCTGCGACGACTGCGTGGATATCTGCAAGGCAATGGTGGACGAGACGATCGAGAAGGATAAGGCGGAGGAAGTGCCTTTGAAAAAACCCGCCGAGATAAAAGAGGAGCTGGACAAATATATCGTCGGTCAGGACAAGGCGAAGAAGGTGCTTTCCGTCGCCGTGTATAACCATTACAAGCGCATAAACGCGCTTGTGAAGACGAAAAAGACGGAGGACGAGATAGAGATCGAAAAGAGCAATATTCTTCTTCTCGGGCCCACCGGGTGCGGTAAAACGCTGCTTGCGCGCACGCTGGCAAAGATACTCAACGTTCCCTTCGCCACCAGCGACGCCACCACGCTTACGGAGGCGGGGTACGTCGGCGAGGACGTCGAAAATATCCTTTTGAAGCTTATTCAAAACGCCGATTACGACATCGAGCGCGCGCAGCGCGGCATCATCTATATCGACGAAATCGACAAGATTGCGCGCAAGAGCGAAAACGTCTCCATTACCCGCGACGTATCGGGCGAGGGCGTGCAGCAGGCGCTTTTGAAGATCATCGAAAGCACGCTCGCTTCCGTTCCCCCTCAGGGCGGCAGAAAACACCCCCAGCAGGAGTGTCTCAGAATCGACACGACGAATATTCTGTTTATCTGCGGCGGGGCCTTCGTGGGCCTGGATAAAATCGTGGCCTCGAGAAAGGACGACACGACGCTCGGCTTCGGCGGCAAGGTGAAGCTGGGCGCGGACGAGGTGGACTACGCCGCGCTCGACGACGTGAAGCCGCAGGATCTGACCAAGTTCGGGCTGATTCCCGAATTTGTGGGCAGGCTGCCCATCGTGGTCAACCTCGACCCGCTGGGCGAGGACGCCTTGGTGAAAATTTTGACCGAGCCGAAAAATGCCATCATCAAGCAGTATCAGAAGCTGGTGGGCATCGACGGCGTCAAGCTGACTGTGGAAGAGGACGCGGTGCGCGAAATCGCGCAGACGGCGATCCGCTTAAAGACGGGCGCGCGGGGACTGCGCACGATTATCGAAGGGGTGATGACTGACGTGATGTATCAGATTCCGTCCGAAAACGACGTGGAGGAAGTGGTCGTCACGAAGGAATGTCTCACCGACGGCGCGCGGCCCAAGGTGATTTATAAGCAAAAGTCCGCCTGAAGTGCGGTAAAAAGAAAGGCGGTACGGAATTTTCCGTACCGCCTTTCTCTTTTGCGGAAGGTATAAGCCTTTCGAACGTCATTCTACGATAATCGTCAAGGGATAAGTGGAACAGCCGAAGTTTTTGCCCTTGGTCTTGAACTTCGAGCGGGCGATTACGGTATAAGTCCCCGCTTCGGCGAACGTGTAGGAATTATAACAATCTGCTACAGACCAAAGCGTTTTTCGTCCCATAAGGTTCGGCAAGGTGCGAGAGTGTTTTTCCGAAAAATTCGGAGTGTATAAAACGGTTTCTCCTTTGGAAATTTCCACATCGATAAACTGTGTGCCTCTATAAACGGTTTTATACCACCTTCTGTCCTGTTGCCCCATCATCATTCTGAATTGAATGGTACTGCCGACAGGGCAGGTTAAAGAATTATTTTCTTCTCTCCGAGAGTCCTCATAGGAATAAGTGTTTGCGTCGTCTATAAGATATCCGTTTTCATCAAGATAATGGGCGTTTAGAGCAAATCGAAAATTAGATTGCTTCGGAGGGATAAGGTGAAAGACCAGCAAACCGATCAACAAAACGGCCGCGAGGGAAAGGGGAAGTACGATTTTCAATGCCTTTTTTTTCATTTAATCCTCCGTTACCGTCTTGTATAAATTATACTATAAAATAGAGATGAAAATTATGTTCATATACAGTATAACATATTAAAAAATGAAAGTCAATACTGAAATTAAAAATAGAAAGGAAAAAATTAAATAACGCCGTCCGTTTATAAAGTAGAAAAAATAGTTTGTCTCGTTGCATTTTTATAAAATCCTTTTTTCGACACCAGGCGACGCGAGCGCGCGGAAATGTGAAAGAATTTTCGGAAAAACTTCTTTGCTTTTTCGCATACAGTGTGCTATAATAGAAGCGGAAATACGGAAGCACGAAGTATTTACGGGCATTTCCGCGCCCTATTCAAACATAGCGCAAGCGATGTTATAATAGAAGCGGAAATACGGAAGCACGAAGTATTTAGAGGATATTTCCGCGTTCCATTCGAATATTGTCGCCCGCGTTATAATAAAAGCGAAAGAGCTTTTCGGTCGTTTAGAAAAAGCCGATTTGTAAAGCCGTGAGGAAAATTTGTTTGAAAAGGCTGCTAAAGGGGTAAAAATAATTATATGGAAAATTATACGGAAAAACAAACGATACGAACGAATATATTGTCCATCGTGCCCCTTCGCGGCAAGGTGGCTTTTCCCAATACGCTCACTTCTTTCGAGGTCGGGAGGAATATTACCCTGAAAGCGATCGACCGCGCCACCGCGTCGGCCGATAGGCTGTTGTTTATCTGCGCTCAGCGCGAAACGGAAAAAGACGAAATCACCGCGGCCGATATCTATACCGTCGGGACGGTGGCGAGAATCAAACAGGTGACGCAGCTTCCCGGGGGCACTCTGCGCGTCCTCGCGGAGGGCGTTTATCGCGCCCGCGCCCGTTCGGTGCAGTTCGAATCGGGGTACTATTATGCGGTCACCGACGAGATTGTGTCCGTACACGGCGACGAGGTTCTCGAGGAAGCCTATTTCCGCACGGCGCGGGAGATGGTGCGGGACGTGCTTCTGGCCGACGGCAAAATCGGCAAGGATATTCTCGCGCAGCTGGAGGCCTGTTCCGACCCCGACGCCTATATCGACATGACCGTGGCGGCCATGCGCGTGCGGCTCGAAGTCAAGCAGGAGCTGTTGGAGGAGGAATCCGTCATCGAACGGCTGAAGCGATTTGAACGCTGCCTCAATGACGAGCTGGAGATTGCCAAAATCGAAAAGAAGATCGCTTCCGCCGTTCGGCAGAATATCGACCGCTCGCAGAAGGATTACTTCCTGCGCGAGCAGCTGAAAGCGATCCATACGGAGCTGGGGGACGACGGCAAGGAGGAGGACGAGTACCGTGCAAAAATCCTCGCCAAAAAATTGCCCGTGGAGATCGAGGCGAAGTGCCTCAAGGAGCTTGACCGCCTCGACAAAATGCAGTCCGCCTCGCCCGAATATACGGTGATTACGGGGTATCTCGACTGGATACTCGATCTGCCCTGGAACGAGGAAACGACGGACACCGAAAAGCTTTCCGACTGCGTGCAGGTGCTCGACGCCGACCATTACGGCCTCGAAAAGATTAAGGAACGCATTACCGAATACCTCGCCGTGCTGAAGCTGACGGGGAATATGAAAGCGCCCATTTTGTGCTTTGTCGGCCCTCCGGGCGTCGGTAAAACGAGTATCGCGCGCTCTATCGCCCGCGCGCTCGGCCGCAAATTCGTGCGTATGAGCTTGGGCGGCGTCAAGGACGAAGCGGAGGTGCGCGGACATCGGCGTACCTACGTCGGCGCGATGCCCGGGCGCATTCTCTATGCCATGAAAAACGCCGGCTCGGTCAATCCCGTGTTCCTGCTGGACGAAATCGACAAAATTTCTTCGGATATGCGCGGCGACCCCTCCAGCGCGCTGCTCGAAGTGCTCGACCCCGAGCAGAATTCCACTTTCCGCGACCGTTATCTCGAAGTGCCGTACGATCTGAGCAAGGTGTTGTTTATCACGACGGCAAATACGCTGGACACCATTCCGGGACCGCTGCGCGACCGCATGGAGATCATCGAGCTGTCGGGCTATACGCTGGAAGAGAAAAAGGAAATCGCGCGGCGGTATCTCGTGCCCAAGCAGCTGACCGCAAACGGATTGACGGACGAGAATGCGGAGTTTACCGACGACGGACTGCGCGCGATTATCGAAGGATATACCATGGAAGCGGGCGTCAGGACGCTGGAACGCACCGTGGGCACCGTCTGCCGCAAAATCGCGGTGAAATACGCGGACGACCGCAAGCTGAAAAAGGTGAAGGTGGATAAGCGGAAGGCCGAGGAGCTGCTCGGCGCGCCCCGCTTTACGGCTGACGAAGCGCGCGGGAAAGAGGAGGTGGGCGCGGTGACGGGGCTGGCCTGGACGGCGGTGGGCGGCACCACCCTGACGGTGGAAGCGTCCGCCATGCACGGCAAGGGCGAAATCCGCCTGACGGGAAAGCTCGGCGACGTCATGAAGGAATCCGCCCTCGCGGCGATTTCCTTTATCCGCTCCCATGCCGATAAATACGGTATCCCCGCCGATAAGTTTGAGACGACGGACATTCACATTCACGTGCCCGAAGGGGCGACCCCCAAGGACGGGCCCAGCGCGGGCATTACCATCGCCACCGCCATTCTTTCGGCGTTTACGGGCAGGCCGGTGAGAAAGGACGTCGCCATGACGGGCGAGATTACGTTGCGGGGCAAGGTTCTGCCTATCGGCGGGTTAAAGGAAAAGGCGCTGGCCGCGCGCCGCGTGGGGATTAAAAATATCGTTATCCCCGCGGAAAACAAAAAGGATATAGAGGAAATCCCCGAAAGCGTGAGAGGGGAGATAAGCTTTATCCCCGTGACGGACGCGGACGAGGTATTTTCGTTTGCGGTTCGCGCGGCGGCGGATACGGACAATTCCAAGCAGGCGAAGCCCAAACGGCTGCAAAAGCCCAAGAAAGAGCCCGTGCTTCCCGTGACGGACGGGGGCGTGCCCCTTTCGGGCGGCGTGCGCTGCTGATTGACAAAAGTAAAGACCAGACGAGGTACCCATGTACGAGACGAACGAAAAAACCGAAAAGCTGGTCGTGAAAAACGCGAAGTTTATCACCTCCGCGGCGAGCGAAAAACAGTTTATCTCGACGGATAAGCCGATGATCGCCGTATGCGGCAAGTCCAACGTGGGCAAAAGCTCGTTTATCAATATGCTGGCCAACCGCAAGCGGCTGGCCAAAACAAGCAGCGCGCCTGGGCGGACGCGGCTGGTGAATTATTTCGACTTCGGAGAATTTGTTTTGGCCGATTTGCCCGGCTACGGTTTTGCGAAGGTGTCCAAGAGCGAAAAGGAACGCTGGGCAAAGACATTGGATTTGTTTTTCAAAAACAAGCAAACGATTGCCCATGTCTTTATGCTGGCCGACAGCCGTCACGATCCTACGGCGGACGACGTGCAGATGATAAAGTTTCTCAATCACCATATCATTCCTTTTACCGTCGTTTTGACCAAGGCGGATAAGCTGTCGAGGATGAAACTGAAAGAAAACGTGAAAGCGATTGCGGCGGACTTGTATATGGGCGTGGAAAATCTTTTGCCCACCAGCGCCGAAACGGGGCTGGGAAAGGAAGCCGTGCTGGGGAAGATTGCCGAAGTCATCGCGGCGGCGGAGGCTTCAGCGGCGGAAGACGAAAGCGAAGAAGACGGCGAAGAAGCCGAGCTTGTGCGGGAATAACGAAAAAATTCCTTTTTCGGGCAAACGGAAAAAATCCCGAAAGGAAAGTGAAGGTATCCGATGAATGAATTTTTGAAAACGTGGTACGGTCTTACGCTGTTTATTATTTTTGACGCCGCGGCGGTGCTCGCCGTTATGGCGATCGCCTACCGCTGGGTATTCAAACGGGTGTGGGACGCGCTGGCGTCGATCGTCTGTATGGCGGTTCTTTCGCCGCTGTATCTTGCGATATTTGTGCGCGGGAAGATATATCAAAAGAAAAACGGCGGCATGGAAACGCTGACCGCGCGGGAGTTTTTTGTGGGAAAAAAGGCGAAGGCGATCGCTCTGCACGTCTTCCGCACGACGGACGACGAAGGAAACGAAGCGGGATGCTACGGCAGGTGGCTGAAACGTACGGGGTTTTATAAACTTCCTTATCTGTTCGACGTATTCTGCGGTTCGCTCAGCTTTCTGGGGGTAAGGGCGCTGTCCTTTGAGGATGCGGCTTTCGTTTCGGAAAGCGACGAGGGAAGATATGCGGTGCGCCCCGGCTTGATCAATCCTCTCGCCGCGACGGGCGACGGAGAAACGGATTATGAGGAAATGTTTCATTCCGATACCCGTTATGCGAAAAAAATGAGCCTGTTCGGTGATTGGAAAATATTTTTCTATTGGCTTTTGAAAAAGGCCCGCGGGGAAGGTCGTTCCTATCTCGGCGTTACGGCGGAAAAGACGTACGCAGAGGCGCTTTTGGACGAAGGAAGGATTGCGAAAGAGGATTTCGAAATAGTGTCCGCAAATGCAGCGGCGGAGGAGGAAGAGCTCCGTAAAACATATGAGCCCGAAGAAGAACCCGAGGCGGAAGAAGGTGGGACCCCCGACGAAAACGGAGAGGCGGAGACCGCGCGGACCGACGAGGCGGGCGGAGAAGATAAGGCCGAACAGACCGACGGGGAAAACCCGGAGGATTCCGAAAAATAAAAGCCGACGAAAAAATGGAGAACAGGCTGAAAAATAAAAGCCGCATAAGCGAAAATCCGCCCGCCGAAAGTATTTCGGCGGGCGGGCCGTTTAATCCCATGGATTAAAGAAAGTCGCGCGTTTCGATATAATAGCTCCAGCGCAGAGAACTTATCTGTTCGATCCGCGCGTAGTCGGAGGCCGTATGGAGAATATAATTATCTCCGAGATAGATCGCCACATGTCCGACGCGCTCGATTCCCGTATAGTCCTTGCGGGTGGAGTTGGTGAGATAGATGCAGTCGCCGCGGCTGAGCTGGTCGCGGGGGACATAGACGCCCTGTACCACCTGCGAACGGGTCGTCGTCTGGAGAACCACGCCCGCCGCCTGATAAAAGACGTATTGGACAAGCGAAGAGCAGTCGTATTTCGACGTGGTAAAGCCCTTCAGAAAGTTGCCGTATCCGTCATGCAGGCGCACCGCGCCATAGACGTAGGGTACGCCGATCGTTTTATAGGCTTCCCAAAGCACGTTTTCCACCCTCGTATCGTCGCTTTTTTCGATTTCGAAGACGGTGACGTAAGAGGCGCTGATATACGCCGTCTGGTTTTTATAATAGGTCTTGTACCAGTTGCCCGTCTTGCCTGCCACTACGTAAGAGGTATCCTTTTCCGCCGATCCGAGTACGGGAAATTCCGTTCCCGCGCCCGCGCGTATATTTACCCCGTCGCGCGTGCATTTTATGTAAGAGGCATAGCTTTTCGCGGGCGGCTCGGGTTCGGGCTCGGGCTGCGGCGTGTCGTCGGGCGGCCCGGGCGTGTCGTCCGGAAGCGTTGGCGTTTCGTCAGGAGTCTGTACGGACGAATCAACGTCGGGGACGCTCTCGGAGGAAGAATTTTCCTCAGAGGAAGTCTCCCCCGTTGGATTTGTTTTACAGCCGACGGGCAAAAGGAAAGCAAGGGAAAGCACAAAGGCGATCGCGGCCGCTTTCGATAATTTTTTCATGAAAACCTCCTAAAGTTAAATGAGAATATATTGATTTTAACGATTTTTCATGCAAATTGCAAGTCACAAATTTTACAATTAATGGAATAAACAAGAAAAAAAGAGGATTTTATGCCGTTTTTTTCTAAAAAAAGGCATAAAAGGAATATTTTTTATAATACTTTTATGCGCTGATTTGAAGCCTTTGGCGAAAGATGTGCAAAAGGCGTATCCGTCACTTGCCGTTTTTGCGCGGTTATGGTATAATAAAGGTATGGAAAAATTGCTGACGGACGTACATAACCATACGCGGTTTTCTCCCGACGGGCAGGACGCAATCGAGGAGATGCTGGCGGCGGCCCGCGAAAGGGGCGTCGCGTATTACGGGATTTCGGAACATTTCGATTACGACTATAAGGTAAATAATATTCCGTTTTACGGCGGCGCGTCGGCCTCTTATACCGATCCCGAGCTCTATTTTTCTCGCGCGCGGGCGCTGAAGGCGGCGTATGCGGGACAAATGGAGGTGCTGGTCGGCGGAGAATTCGGCTATACGGACAATCCTGCGGCGTTTGCGCTCTATGCGGAGGTTATCGATAAGTACTCGCCCGATTTCGTCGTCAACAGCGTCCATACCGACGGGCGCGCCGACTATTCGACGGAGGAAGCCTATTTGGATAAAAACGGCGGACTGCGCCCGAAAGAGGAGGTCTATCGGGAATATTTCTCCCTCGTAAAAAAGAGCTTGGAGGCGCCTTATTCTTTCGATATCGTGGGGCATCTGGGCTTTTGTACGCGCTATGCGCCGTATGGGGACAAGCGGGCGCGCTATGAGGAATACCGTCCTGAAATCGACGGAATTTTGCTGCGAATCATCGAAAAAGACAAGATTTTGGAGGTAAACGGGGCGGGCAGGGGAGGCGCGAGCGAGTTTTTGCCCGACAGAGATATCCTGAAAAGATATTACCGATTGGGCGGGCGGAAGGTTTCCTATGCGTCCGACGCGCACAGTACCCCGAGTATTTTGAGAAATCGGGAAAAGATCGCCGCGGCGCTTAAGGAGATCGGCTTTACCTGCGTCACGGTTCCCGTCCGCGGAGAACGGATAGAGACGGCGCTTTGAAAGCAGAGGAAGGATTATGGGCATCTACGAAAAACTGAAAAATTGTACGACGAGGGAAGAGGTGCGCGCGTCGTTTTTCGAGGAAACGGGGTTGGTTTTTCCCTTGAAACAAAAATTTGACAGCACCGAACAGGTTCTTTACATATTCCGCAAGGAGCGGCGTTTTCTGCCGCCGAAAGGGATTGCGTCGCCGCTGGCGCAGGCATTGTACGTCTTGAGGGAGCTGAAATACGGCGGGGCCGCCTGTCCGCTGCCGCCGTACGTGTGCTGCGTGTGCCGCGGGGAGGCCTTTATCGCTCCCACGCGGCCCTTCGCGCGGTTTTACGCCCGCCGAAGGGAAGAAAAATACGACTGGGACCGCACGCCCCTTTCGCCTTGTCCTAGATTGATCGGGGATTTGAGCGAAAGCGCGGCGCTCGCGCGGGTGCGCGTTTACGATTTGAAAGACGAGGGCGGGGAAGCGGCGTTTTTGGCGGCGCATACCCGCGCCTGCGCCGTTCAGCTGTCCCTGTTCCGCCGCGAAAAAAAGACGATAGACGAAAATAATTTTTTGAAGGTTTACGAATATTGGGCTTCCCTGTTTACCGAAGCGTTGAGCGAAAACGGCGAGGTGAGGAAACTGGCGGAATATTTCCTTTCCGACATCGAGACGGGCAGAAAGCTCGACCGCGGGGGCCGCGTAGAATTTTCCTTCGGCGGCGAAAAGGTGACCAAGAGCCTGCCTGTGTATGAGTATAACTATTTCTGGAGCGTATATGAGCGCGTAAAGGACGAGCGGACGATCTTTGCGATCCGCCGAAAGATCGACCGCCTCAGCGAGGATTTCGCGCGGCGGTTCGAGGGGGAATTTTACACGCCCGTTCCGTTTGCGGCCAAGGCGTACGAATATCTCGTCAAGACGATCGGAAAAAACCGTCTCGAGAGCGGCGCCTACCGCATCTGGGACATGGCGGCGGGAAGCGGCAACCTCGAATTTACCCTGCCGCAGGCCGCCCTTCCTTACACTTATATTTCCACGCTGTCGGAGGACGATGCCAATTACTGCCGCCGTATTTTTTCCGCGGCGGAGGTGTTTCAGTACGACTACCTCAACGACGACGTCGAAGAGCTGTTCGGCGAGGGGGACGGACAACGGCGGAAAATGCCCGAGAAATTGCGGAAGGATCTGCATAACCCCAAGCTTAAATGGCTGATTTTTATCAATCCGCCCTTTGCCACCAGCAATCTTTCCGCGTTTTCCGCGGGAAAAGTCTCCAAAAACGGCGTTTCCGACACCGCAATACGTCGGGTAATGCTGAAAAACGGGTACGGGGAAACGGGCAGGGAGCTGTTTTCGCAGTTCTTGTTTCGTATCTCGCGGGAATTTGAGGGGAAAAAGGGATATCTCGGGCTGTTTTCCACGCTCAAATATCTGAACGCGCCCAACGACAGAAAACTGCGCGAGGGATTTTTCCGCTATACGGCCGAACGGGGCTTCCTTTTTTCCTCGGAAAACTTCGAGGGCAGCAAGGGGAAATTCCCCGTCGCGTTTGCGGTGTGGAGCCTGGAAAAGGAGCGGTCGCTGGAAAGCCAGTCGCTCGTTTTCGACGTATTCGACCGCGAAGCGAAAAAAGTGGGCGTCAAGCGGGTGCGTACGGACGGCGGCAGGCTGTTGAGCGCCTGGGTGAAGCGCCCGCCCACGAAACGGGTGTTTCCGCCCTTTACGGGGGCGACGCGCGTATGCGAAAGGAACGTGGACGTACGCGACCGCGTCGCGGAGGGCTTTCTCTGTTCGCTCATGTGCTGCGGCAACGATTTTCAGCATCAAAATCAGACGGCGCTGTTTTCCGGCCCCCAGGCCAGCGCGGGCTCCTACTCGGTAACCGCGGAAAACTTCGAAAAATCCATGGCGGTGCACGCCGTGCGCAAGCTGCCCAAGGCGTCCTGGTCGAATAACCGCGACCAGTTTTACGCGCCCGTCCGCGAAGCGGACGAGGGATTTTTGTCCGATTGCGTCGTCTGGAGCGTATTTTCCGATTCGGACAATGCCTGCTCGCTGAAAGAGGTGGTTTATAAGGGCGAAATCTACCGCGTGCGGAACCAGTTGTTTCCCTTTTCCAAGGCGGAGGCGGAAGCGTGGAGCGGCGGCGCGCTTTCGGGCGGCGACGAGGAGGAAGCGTTTTTTTACGGATGGCTGAAAGGGCGCGCCTTGTCGCAGGAAGCCGAAAAAGTGATGCAAGCCGCGCGGGATTTTTACGCATACTGTTATCGCGGCGGCATGGCGGAGATCTGGGACGCGGGTTATCCGCAGCTTCGGGCGGCGGCGGATGAAGGGGGCAGGGCTTTGCTGAACGGGCTTAAGGCCGCGCATAAGGCGCTGGGAAACGTCCTCCTGCCGAAAATGTACGATTACGGGTTTATTCCCGCGGACGTGGAATATTTCAAGGAGGGCGAATAGAGATGTCCAAGCTTGAGCTTTTGAAATTTTTGGAAGGCTACGACGGGGAGGTGGAGATTGCGGACTTCTCTCCCGAGGAATTGCAGGAGCTGATCGAACGGATGAAAAACGACGGACAGCCCCTGCCTTTGACGAAAGAGGAATTCAAAAAAAGATATTTTGAATATTATGATGATGTAAAGGATAAATCCATGAAGCGGCAGGATTGGTGACGGGCGGTACGGTCCGCGCGCCGCGCCGCGGCCCAAGCGGCCGAAAAGGAGGGAGACATGAAAAGGTATAAGTATCTCATATTCGACGCGGATCATACGCTGATCGATTTCGCGGCGGACGAACGGGAGGCGTTTAAGCGCATTTTTGCCGAATGCGGCGTAGAGACGAGCGGGGCCATGCTGGATCGGTGCCGCTGGTGGTCGGAAAAGACCTGGGAGGACGCGGGGCTGTCCAATGTGAACGACGAAACCATTCAGCGCACCTATCACGACCTCTATAAAAGCCACCTCGAATTGCTTTTTGCGCGCATTTTTCGCGAGTTTCCGCCGAAAAACGCGCCCGCGCCCCGCGAGGTAGGGGAAAAATTTCTGAAATATCTCGAGGACGGCGGCGCGCAGTTGAAGGACGCGGAAAAGGTACTGACCGTGCTTTCCGAAACGCACGGGGGAGAATATAAGATCTGTGTGGCCACGAACGGCCTGCACAGCATTCAGACGGGCAGGCTGCGCGCTTTGGAAAAGTATATTTATCGGCTGTATATTTCCGAGGACGTGGGGGTGATTAAACCGCTTTCCGCCTTTTTCTTCCGCGTGTTGCACGATCTCAGGGCGACGCCTGCCGAATGCCTCATGATCGGGGATTCGCTGCAATCGGACATCGCGGGCGCGGAGGGCGCGGGGATAGACAGCTGCTGGCTGAACGCCGACCGCCGCGAAAATCCCACCTCCGTGCGCCCCGATTACGAGATCGCCGCGCTTTCCGAACTGCTCGAGATCCTGAAATGAGTTTTCGACAGAAAACGCGGTTTTACTGCGTTTCACGTGAAAAAAGAGCCGTACGGAGTTCTCCGTACGGCATTTTTTTAAGAATAGGGCCGTTCAGGCGGCGGGCTGCGTCCTGGAGGCCTTTAACGAAGCGAGGTAATCCTTTGCTTCCTGTTCGGCCTTTTCCAAGGCTTCGGTAAATTTCTTTTCCGCGGCCGTGAGGGTTTCATCGACCTTTGCGATTGCCTCCTCGACGGCTTTGAGATCTTCCTCTGTGAGGTCGGTCCGCATTGTCCCGAGGATTTTTTCCGCGCGCGTTTCAAGCACTTTCAGCGCCGAATAGGCGGCCGCCTTCGGCTCCTTGCCCTCGGCTGCGGACTTGATTTCCGAAAGCAGGGTGTTGAGTTCGTCGAGATAAGCGCCCACCGTCTCCTTGATCTGTTCGGGAATCAGCGCCGAAATCGCCGCCGCGGAATCCGTGAGAAACTTATCGAGCGCCGCCTTATATTCCTCCGCGATTGCCGCGTCTATTTTTTCGGCCTCGGCCTGTACCTTTTCCATTACTTCGTTCATCTTCTGTTTTGCGGCGGCAAGTTCGTCCGCCGTTAAATTTTTGAAATAGGCGTCGAAATATTTGTCGAGTGCGGCGACAGTCTTGCCGTTTTCCGTAATCTCTGCGATAAACGCCGCCTTCTCCGTATCGGACATGCCCATTGCGGAGGCGATCGCGTTAAGCGTTTCGTCGGAGACCTGCGTCTTTTCCGCTATATCGGCCGCTTTTTCCGCAACGTCCAGCGCCGTGTTCAGCGCGCGGGCGGAATTTGTGTAAACCCCGTAAACGGCGCCGTAATTTACGTCGTATTTTCTCTCGTATCCGGGGACCAGAGACGCAAGGGCGTCTTTGGTATAGGGCGCGGCCCAAAGGCTGTCTAACACCGCGGATTTCGTGTTATAGTACGCGCGGTAAGCGATATTTTTCGCCGCGGTGTAGGCGGCGGTGGCATACGGCTCTATCGTTTCCGCCTTTTGGGAAATCAGGTTTAACAGTTCGGATACGTCCATGTCCGCGGCCGCCGTAAACGTCAGCGTACCTTCCACGCTTTGCGCCTCTGCGATGAGCTTGAATTTGCCTACGGTCAGGCCTTGGATCGCCGCATCGGAGCTATATTCCGCCTTGACGGCGTTGAGCTCGCGGTTGAGGGAGAAAGTGCCTTCGGACGTGAAGCGGAGATCCAGCCCCTCGGCGGCGGCTTCGAAGGAGCCCTCGACGGCGCTCGAAAGCTTTTCCGCGTCCGCCTTACCCTCCACCGTAATGTTTACGCCGCGGTTGTTCTCGTTCAGATACCCGAGCTCTACGGAAAGCTCCGCGATTTTTTTCGCGGCTTCGTCCGCGCTCATGCCGACGAGGTTTTCCCCGTAGAGAAGCACCTGCGCGTCCTCGTTGTCCGCAAGGACGGAGAGGACTTTATCGTTTTTGTCCAGCACCAGCGAGACGGAAGGATTGACGTCGATCCCCACGTAGGAAACCGCTTTTCCCTCGTCCTTGCCGCCGTTTCCGCAGGCTGCGGCCAGGGATACGACCATCGCGCCCGAAAGGCTTGCCGCTAAAATTTTCGAAAGCTTGTTTTTCATAAATTTTACCTCTTTTCTGTTTTGTTTCGTCGGTCGTCGGGATTCCGATTTCCGAATTCAACGATTAAACGAACGGGAAACGCGTTTTATTGGCGGAAAAGAAAAATTTTTTTGATTTTTTTACGGGTCATGCTTTGCCGATCCTTTCGAGAAATTCGGCGTAGTCGCTTTCGGTTACGGTGGGACGGGGAAGCGCAAACAGAGCGGAATACTTTTCGTACAGCTCCTTCGCCCGGCTGTCGATTAAGGCGGAGATGTCCTCCGTCAGTTTTTCGGCCGTCGTCGAGAGGCCGTCCAAAATATTTGCCGCAACGTCGCTGAAAAGTTTGTTGGAGATGAGTTTGTAATATTCGACCCGCAGGGGGAGATTTTCGATTCCGCCGAAAGTCGAGTCGTTTATCCCCGCTTTATCCAGCGCGCGCAGGGCTTCGAGGGCGTCGTCGGAAATCGTCGCGCGATAGGCCGAAACGGCAATATATTTCTGATAGGAGACCGCGCCCTGCAGTCCTCCCCGTTCCCGACAGTCGATCCCGTAGAGGAGATACAATTTTTCGAGCAGGGGCTTCATTTTGTCGCAGAGCGCGCGCACGTTGCCGTTGAGGTTTTCGTCCACCGTCCAATAATTGCCGAAAAGGGCGCCGCCTTTATTGTCGGGGTCGGCCTCGATTTGTGCGTTGAGGTCCCCGATTGCGCCCAGAAGATCGTATTTTGCGAGGGCGTCGGTCAGAAGGTACGCGGCATAGTCGTAAACGGCGTTTTCCGCAAGCGTTTTCAGCTCCTCGAAGTCGGCTTCCGCGGCGGCGAGGCTGTACCAGGCGGCGGGGCGGGCTTCGTAATCCTTGACCAAAGCCTCCGTCTCCGCGTCCGCTTGCGCCTCTGCTTTGACATAGACGTAAAGGCCCTTTTCACGGAAATATTCCGTCAGGTCGGCTTCTATCGCCTGCGCCTGTTCCGCGGGCGCTTCCGCCGAAGCGAGGAGGGTGACGTTCATCTGATTGTAAACGTCCTCCGAGCCCGTATCCTCCAGGCGGATATATCCCGTCTGCGCGGCGCGTTCCGCCACTAAAAGGGCGGCCTCTTCTGCGGAGACCCCTACCAGGGAAGCGGCGAACGCTTCATCGTTGAGAAACGTGTCCGCGTCCGCGTTGCGGCTGACGGCCTTTTTTACTCGGTAATTTTCGTCTAAAGTAAGCGCGAGGGAAGGGTTGATATCGATATACATACAGGCGTATCGGGGCGAGACGGGGCGCGTCGAAAGGGCGCCGAGCACCGCGGAGCAGACGATGAGGACCGCCGCCGCCACCGCGCCGACCGCCCCCCACAAGCGCGCGCGCTTCCTTTTTCGGTTTCCGCCCGCGGGAGAGGGGGTTGTTCCTGCGGAGACGGGGGCTTTTTTTGCGCGCTCGGCGGTGTCCGCTTCCGCCTGCGTGCGAACGGGCTCGTCTTTATGAGTGCATATGGGTTCGTCTTTCAGCCGTTCGGACATGGGGGGGACGGCGTTTTCGAGTTCCCGATTGAGTTTTTCAAAAAAATCGGATTGTTTCATTTTTCCTCCTCCAGATATCCGCGCAATTTTGCGAGCGCCGCGTTGTATTTCCAGGTAACGGTGCCCAGCGGCAGGCCTGTCGCTTCCGCGATTTCGCGGTGCTTATAGCCCCAAACCGCATGTAAAAGTACGATTTCCCGCTCGGTTTCGTCGAGACATTCGGTCATCAGGTCGAGCTGAGGCAGCTTCGGGGGCACGGACGCCTTTGCTTCGGCGAGTTCGTCCAACGGCTCCGCGCGGCGTTTTCGCCGCCGTAATTCGTCCAGCGACAGGTTTTTGGCAATCTGAAAAAGCCAAGCCCTCGCGTCGGTGCCCGCCCGATAGAGATACGCTTTTTTCTTGACGGTGAAAAAAACTTCTTCCGTTACGTCCTCCGCGTCGGCGTAATTGCGCAGATAAGAATACGCGAAAGCCAGCACGCCCCCGGCGGCCGCGCCGTATAGCCGCGCGAAGGCGTCGTTGTCGCCCTCCGCAACCTTTTTCATAAGCGTATCCATCTCGCGCTTGTTCATTTCCGTTTCCTTCGCTTTCCCGCACTCATTAAACGACGGAAAAGCCTTTTTTATTGGCGGCATTGAAAATTATTTCGCCGCCCGACTATTAAATTATATCATAAAACGGAAAAAAGTCAAATCGTGCGCCTTGACGGAAAAAAATTATCGGCACGCAGCGGCAAATGCATTAAAGCGGCGGCAAAGCGGCCGAGCTGTAAAAATTTGATTTCCGAAAATGAAGAGGCGGTGAAAGGAGCGGGCAGCCTCGCTTTTTTCGGATCATAGCTGAAATATAAACACGGCTGTTTTGCGGGCAAAAGTTTATTTTATCCCTATTCGAAAAAGCTTCGGACGGGGATTTTTTCTATGAAAATAAAGGCGAAATGAAGGTCGGAAACACATGGTGAAACGGGAAAAACTTTCAAAAACTGTTGCGTATTTGTCCATTGTATAATAAAAAAATTTATTCTATAATAAAATTGTCCCGAAAAAGCGGAAGGGAATGTGCAAAAATAAGAAAAAGCGCTCTGTTTCGCCGTTTTTCAAGGAGATGCCCGACCGAAAAAAGAAAAAAGCGCCTGAAAAGCCGAAGGGATCGGAGACGGAAAAGTATTGGTCAAATGCGAAAAAATCAAATTTTGAATATATGGAGAAAGATACTATGGAAAGCGTAAAAGTAATTGTGGTAGGCTTCGGCAACAGAGGCACGGCATACACGAAGTATGCGCTCGACAATCCCGACCGTCTGAAGGTGATCGCGGTGGTCGATCCTAATCCCTTCAGAAGGGAATTGGCAAAGGAGAAATTTGCCCTTGAGGAGGATATGCTTTTTTCGTGCGTGGAGGACTGCGTAAGGCGCGGAAAATTCGCCGACGCGGTCATCAATACCACCATGGACGAATTGCATATCAAAACGGCGCTGCCCTTTTTGAACCTCGGCTACGACATGCTGCTTGAAAAACCCATCACCAACAATAAGAAGGAGCTCACCTTGCTTAAAAAGGCGGCGGACGAGAAGAACTGCAGGCTGATGATCTGCCACGTGCTTCGTTATACCCCTTTTTATCTTAAGATAAAAGAGCTGCTTCTCAGCGGCGAAATCGGAGAATTGGTCGCCATGGAAACCAACGAGATGGTGGGCGTGGCGCATGCCAGCGCTTCTTATATCCGCGGCAAATGGAACAATCGGGAGAAGTGCGGCTCCTCCATGCTCCTGGCCAAATGCTGCCACGACATGGATCTCCTCTGCTGGTTCAACAGCGGCGCGGCGCCCCTCAAGGCGGCCAGCTACGGCGGCAGGCATTACTTTATTCCCGCCAACGCGCCCGAGGGCGCGGGTACGAGATGCCTTGCGGACTGCAAGGCGGAAAAGGAATGCCCGTATTCCTGCAAAAAGCTCCTGCTCGACAACGAGTATTTCAACGAGTACGCCTTTACCTGTCTCAACAAAAAGTATGAGGAGATTACTTACGAGGAAAAGGAATATTCCTTAAAGACGGATAACCCGCAGGGCAGATGTATTTTCAAGACGGACGCCGACCTCGTGGACAGACAGGCGGTGATCGTGGAGTTTGAGAACGGCGTGGTGGCGACGCACAGCATGATCTCGGGCGTGGCGAGGCCGGGCAGAAACATACATGTCGTCGGCACAAAGGGCGAGCTTCAGGGCTTTCTGGAGGACAACAAATTTGTCGTACGTCTCTATAACCCCGCAAACTGCCTTTATACCGAGCGCGTGGAAGAAATAACCAATGTGACGGCGGGCGACGGCCACAGCGGCGGGGACAGCCGTATCGTCAACGATTTCGTGAATATGGAGCTCGGGCTTCCCCGTTCCGTTTCCTCCACGGTCATCGAGGATTCCATCAACGGTCACCTGATCGTTTATGCGGCGGACGAATCGCTCGACAACGGCGGCGTAAGCGTAAGAATCTGAACATATGAAAAATAAAGCTACTTGGATATGGTATCCGGGAGACTTCGAAATCTCGCTGTTCAACAGGTGCATGGCGCGGCGGTACGAGAGAAATGTGCAGATCACTCCTTTCTGGCGCATGGACAGCCATTTCGTGACCGTAAAATTTTACGCGAATTTCGTTCTCGGGAAAGAGGACCGGATATACATAAAAGCGGACGGAACGTTTAATATATTCATAGACAAAATAGGCTATATACGCGATTTCAAGGGGTATGTAGATCTCGGCGCGGGCGAGTACGAGATGCAGATACTCGTCAACAACGTCGCCGCGCTCCCCTGCATCTACGTGGAGGGGGAACAGCTTAAGTCGAACAAAGAGAGCTTTCGGGTCACCTGTCAGGACAACGTATTTTACCCCGCGGCGAGCTGGATATTCGACTCCCCCGACGATAGCCCCAATGCCTACCGCCTGCCCGTCAAAGAGACGGCGTACCTCAAAAAGGAGGTTAAGGGCGGAGGAATACTTTACGATTTCGGCAGGGAAATGACGGCATGCGTCCGGTTTGACGGCGCGCAGGCTCCCGTTTATTGCTATTACGGCGAATCGAGGGAAGAGGCACTCGACAAGGAGCACAGCGAGCAGACGGACGTAGTCGTTCCCGAAAAGGGGATTGCGGCGACGGAGTGCACGAAGGCGTTCAGATATTTGTTCGCCCTTTCGGAAAGGCCGTATCAAGAGCTCGTTGCGATAGAGGAAGCGCCCGACGAGCCGAAATGCTCCTTTAAGTGCGAAGATAAAAAGCTTCAGGAGATCTTCGACGTTTCCCTCTACACTTTCGGGCTTTGCAAAAAGGAATTCATTCTCGACGGGGTGAAAAGGGATCGCTGGACGTGGAGCGGGGACGTCTATCAGAGCGCGCTCGTCAATTATTATTCCCATTTCGATACGGAGGTGGTGAAACGCTCTCTGCGGGCGCTCAAGGGCAAGGACCCGATAAACGCGCACATCAACCACATCACGGATTACACCCTCTACTGGATACTCTCCCTGTGCGATTACTATCGTTATACGGCGGATAAAGAATTTATCGGGGAAATGCTGCCCTGCGCGGAGAAGTACATGAATTTTCTCGCGGGCAGGGCGGACGAAGACGGATTTTTGTATTATCACGCCGACGATTGGATGTTTATCGACTGGGCGCCTATGGATAACCGCGGGATCACCTCCTTCGAACAGGTGCTCTACGCCGCGGCGCTCAAGGGGTACGCAGAGCTTTGCAAGGTTTGCGGAAAGGACGGGCGGATTTTCCCAGTCGGGCTGGTGGGCAGGCATGAGAAAACCGGACGCGGACGAATTTCGTTGGAACCTTTCCACCTTTATCGCCTACGGCTTCAAAAGCATCTCCCATTTCTGCTGGGCTTCCCCCGACCGCGTTTCCGTCGAGGACGGCGGCGAGGATATGCGGGATCACGTGATAGACCAGGAGGGCAAACGCACCGCCCTGTACGAGCCCGCAGTCTATTATAACTGGCAGATACGCCAGCTGGGCGATTTCCTCATGGGGATTGATTGCGTGCACGCCTATCATTCGGGCGCGAATACTCCCGAGGGCGTGGAACTGCTTCCAAAAAACTTTCTTCTTCAGCCGAAAAACAAATCGGATAACTTCATCGTCAGCCTGTTTACCTCCAAGGACGATTCCGAAAAGTATATCATACTCATGAACAACTCTACGTCCGAAAGCAGGACGGCCGCTTTTACCGTGGCTTCGGAGTCGGGGGTAACGGGGCTTACGGAGATAGACGACACCATCGACAGGGAGAAGCTGCCCGATTATGCCGACCTTGAAAACACGCTCGGCGAACTTTCCAGAACCCCAGTGGAACTCTCAGACGGAGAATTTACCGCCGAGTTTCTCCCCGGCGAGGTTAGGATTTATAAGCTCGAAGGAGACGAAATCGTCATAGACGAGGGTCTGGAGCTTCCGAGAATTTCCCTCGAGTCGGGCACCTACACGGGCGCGCAGACGCTCAGGCTCAGCACGGGGCAGAAAAACGTTTCCCTGTACTACACGCTGGACGGCTCCTATCCCGAAGTGAGCGCGGACGGCAAGCCGGGCGAGGGCACCTATCTCTACGAAGGCGAAATAACTCTCGGGGAAACGGGTAAATGGGAATATATTCCCTTCCGCGCCGTCTCCTTCAAAAACGGCGAAGTCAGCCGCTCGGTCAACAGGGACTTCTTCATCACGGAAAACAGCGAAAACGTCGCTCTCGGCAAGCCCGTTTCCTTCTACGACAGAAATTTTGAAAGGGAGATCGGCGTGCGGGACGAGAAAAGCGAATCCGCCACGGGCGCCGTGGTGACGGACGGCTATCACGATCCCTATACCGAGGTGTTTACCAAGGAAGCGGGGGGGACGGGCTGGGCGGTCGTCGATCTCGGCGGAGAGTATGTGTCGGATAAAGTCGTCACTTCGTTCTGGAACGATTGGCCCTTCGAGGACGTCATCGTGCAGGTATCTTCCGATTTTAAGACGTGGGAGAGCCTTTACAACAGCGATACGGACGGTTCCATGCAGGACGTGACGGGGGAGACGGGCGCGGACAAAGCGTACAAGGACGCCATGTGGGCGGGGCAGGTCATTGCTTACGGGCCTAAATCCTTCCGCTATATCCGCGCGTATAACGTCGGGCGCGGTGGCGGCGGCTTCAACGGCAAAAGCGTCTGGCAGGAAATCTCCGTCTTTACCACCTTTGCGGGAACCGAGCTTGAAGGCGCGGAAAACCTTCTCGGCGCAGAGGCGAGGCTGGAGGACTGGAATGCGCTCGGCGGCTCCGAATGGACGCTGGAAAACGGCGTTTTGGCCGTAAAGGGAACGGGTGGCTGGTCGCGCGCGCTGGCGCTCAAGGATAAAAAGTATAAAAATTTCGTCCTCGAGGGCAGATTTTCCATGAAGGAGATCACGGCGGGGCTCGTCGGCTTCGAGCTGTATAAGACGACTTATACGGGCAGTCTCAACGGCTCCAACGGCTACGTGGTATTTGTGGAAAACGGGGGCAGGGTAGGCGCCTACGACGGCCAGAACGGCGGCTCTCAGGAGTTCGGCCCCACCAACGTTCAGGCAATAGGCTTCAGCCCGACGGATTTCGTGATGCGGGTTATTTCCGTCAACGATATCATTTCCGTCAGCATCAACGGCGCGCCCGTGTTTACGGTGAGGAACGACCGCGCGGACATGGAAGCGGGCTATATCGCCGTCCACGCCGGCTCTATCGGCATCACGGTAAAAGATCTTTGGATCATGGAATTGGACGAAACGCACGGTTGCGGCGTGACGGAGTACGAGGACGCTTTGGACTATCAGACGGAGACGGTGCAGGTTGCCGTTCCGCTGTTTGAAAAGCAAGAGGAGGTCTTGAAGCGCCTGCCCGCTGCGCTGGAATTTGCCACGATCAACGGCGCGGCGGTGAAAGTGCCCGTAACGAACTGGGTTTCGGAGGATTACGACCGCAAGGCCGCGGGGTGGTATAATTTCACGGCCGAAACGGACGTGTCGGGGTTGGGCAGAATGTCCAATGCCCTGGGGGTGCGGGGCGCTGCGCGCGTATGGGTGTCCGCAGGCATAGATATCGACGCCATCAGTATCTATATCGAGCTGGCGGAGAGCCTCAACGAATCGGACTATACCCCCGAAAGCTGGGCGGAAATGGCGCAGAAGCTCACCGTCGCGCTGGAGATCATCAACGACCCGTTCGCGGTGCAGAATTCCGTTGGCGTGGCCAGCTTCCAGCTCAAGGACGCGATAGACGCGCTGGTCAATATCAGGCAGGACAAGACGGCGCTTGCCGCTGCGATAGAGAGCGGAAAAGCCGCGCATACGGCGGACAAATATACGGCGGTTTCTTTTGCGAATTACGCGGAGAAGCTTGCCGCCGCGGAAGAGGTATGCGCGAGCAACATTGCCTCTCAAAGGTCGATTGACGACGCTTTAACGGCGCTTAAAGAGGCGGAGGAGAAGCTCGTGGCCCTCGGCGACAAGGCGGCTCTCGCCCGGGAGATCGCAAAGGTAAAAGCGACAGACAAAACCGCATATACGGCGGAGTCCTATGCCGCGCTCGAAAGGGCGGTCGCGGAAGCGGAAAAGGTGGCGGCGCTTGCCGCGCCCACTGCGGAGCAGGTGGAAATCGTTTCCCGTAATTTACAGGGCGCATTGGACGGCCTGATCGAAGCCGCGCAGGGCGGGAAAGAGTCGCAAGACGAGCCTTCCGGCTGCGGCAGTGCGTTGAATTTACCGCTTGTCGGGGCTCTCGGCGCGGCGGCAGTCATTCTCAAAAAACGTAAAAAATAAAATTTGCGGCGCTAAAGCCGACGTGTCGAGCATACGAAAGTAATTTATCGAATATTTAAGAAAAATAGGCTTGCAGCTTTCACTTGCAGGCCTGTTTTCGTGCGCCGTCCTTTCGTCCGTTTTGAGGGGGAAATCGGGGGCGGCAGGCTGATTGCATAGCATACCAAAAAAATATGATAAAAAATATTTCGCGGTATAAGAAATCTGTAAGCGTTAGAAAGCTGTTAAAAAAACACGAACCAACACAAAGCGAAAAGCAGATGAAATAAGAGAAAAATGACTATCCGAAACAGCTCGGATAGTCATTTTTGGGTGCACCGCATAACGTAAGTTGAACCGTAAAAGTTTTGCTTGCATTATTTTTATGGCGGTAACCACCCGAAAAATTTTTAGTCGATTTAACTTATTAAATTTCATTTTTATATGAGTAATCAAATTCTTTTTTATAATACAATAATGCAGATATATAAAATTAAAATCAAGCAATTTCTTCTATATAATCCACTCCTTCTATGTTATAAAAACTATTCAGAACCTCTTGGTGATTAAGCTTTTTGGGTAAGCGGATAGAAAAAGTAAGTGTGCCGAATTCTTCTTCCAATGTTTTAGCTTTTCCACGTTTCATTTCATAAATTTCGAATTCTTGTTCTTTGAGGTAGCTATGTAAAGTTTGTAAAGAAAATGGCCCTGTATATTCCATATAAATTTCCATGCTTTTAGCGTGCTGTTTAATATATACGTCTATTTTTTTAAGAACCAACAATGCAAATACGGAAAAAATAACGCCGATTATTGCCCCGATATAAAAGCCCGCGCCGACGGCGAGGCCTAAAGCTGCCGCTACCCAAAGTCCTGCTGCGGTTGTAAGTCCTCGTACTTCATTGTGCCGTGTAACGATAATGCTTCCGGCGCCTAAAAATCCGATTCCGCTAATTACCTGCGCACCGAAACGCGTCGCATCGGTATTTGGGTAAACAGTATGAATGAACTGATTTGTAAGCACAAACAGTGTTGCTCCGACAGACACCAAGACATACGTCATAAAGCCTGCGGGGCGATTTCGGAATCCTCGTTCGGCTCCAAGAACGCCGCCCGTGATTATCGAAAAGAAAATACGCAAAATTATAGAAAGGGTACATAATTCATTGCTCCCTTCTATATCTTTGAATAACCACTCCATATTATAAACCTCCTTAAATATTATACAAAATAGAATCCGGTCGCGTTTATTGAAAGCAATCAGATTGTACATATGAAACTATAATAAAAAAAGAAGAGCTCTTTATATAATGCCGGGAAGCATAATATCAAAAGCCCTTCTTTACCAAGACGGTTCTTTTATATTAATTTATATTTATTATATCATACTTTTTATATAAAAGCAAGTGAAATGCTTTTTTGCCTTTTGCAATTTATCTATCGGGCACTAGCTATTCGATAAAGAGAATATTTCAAAGAATAAAATAAAGCCGTCCGTTCGATTGTTCGAACGGGCGGCTTTACGATTAATTCTGTCATTGACACTGCAAAATAGTATTAGAAAATAAAACTATTTATATTATCGCCTTTTCGAGACAATAAATTGCCTGTAATCGGTAGGAGACAGGCGGAACTTATTTTTGAAAGCTCTGGAAAAGACATGAATGGAAGAATAGTGCAATTCATTGGCGATTTCTGTAATGGAAATGTCGCTGGAAGCGAGCATGTCTTTTGCGAGCGTAAGTTTTTTATTGATGATATAGGAAGAAATATTTTCCCCGGTGACTTTTTTGAAAAATCTTGAAAGGTAGGTATAATTGTATCCGAAAAATTCGGACAGACACATGGCGTTATCCATGTTTGCGATGTTGTTGTCGATGTAGTTCATAATATTGAAGCAAAGCAGCTGCTGCTTGTTGCGCTGAGGAGGATAAGCCGCTGAATCGTTGGATTCTATAATGGCGAATACTTTTAAGATGACTGTTTTTAACTCATATTCAAAAATAAGATTATGAAGAAGGGTGTCTTTTTCCAAATCGAAAAGCAAATGTTGAAAATGTCCCAAAATCGAATTGGAATGATATACTCTCTTTTTTTCCGAGAAGGCCAAATTTTTATAATTTTCAAGCAGAGATTTTAACGGCGAATTTTCGAGAAAGTTGAAGGCGACAAAAAAGTATCTTAAAGGTTCGATATTGTCCGAAGAGATGTGATGTATCTCTTTAGGAAAAGAAAAATAAAGGTCGCCTTTTTTTACCGGAGTGCCTATGTTATTTGTAAATATTTCTCCCTTTCCCGAAACGATATAAGAAAATTCGTACCAATCGAGATGAACATGGTTGCTTAATTCGGTGCTGATTTCGCATAGCGCTTCTCCGATTTGAAACAGAATCAAGTCATTGTAATATTTCGGATTTTCAAAAAAATTATTTCTGAAATGATATTTTGTTTTTATATCCATGCGATAACTCTCAATACTTGGATTTTTTCATTTTTTGCAAGTATAAACCAAAATTTAAGGGAAGTCAATAGGCAAACTTATATAGGTAAAATGATGTTAAATAAAAAGTTGCAATATGCAACAAGGAATATATAAATAAAAAAATTTTTGTTGAAGAGGGTTGAATTTTTAAGGGAACAACAAGGTTTTAACCCGATTAGGAGCTGATCTGCTTCGGCTGTTTTATTACCCGATAAAATTGAGCCTATTCTATATAGGAAAAATATTGTTAAAGAAATCAAAAAGTTATGATAAAGACAAACAAAATTTTTTCTGATATACTTTAATCGCGGTTAAGAAATATTTGGCTGAAAGGAGAGATTTTCAATGGACAAAAAATATTGCATCGCGGTCGTCGGCTGCGGAAGGATTGCTGCCAATGCGCATTTTCCCGCCTTTAAGGCGCTCGGAAACGTGCGCGTAAAATATGCTTGCGATATTATCGAACGCAAGGCGGCGGAAAAAAAATCGGAATACGATTTTGTGGAAAACGCGATCACCGATTACAAAATTGCTTTGGCCGATCCCGAAGTCGAAGCTGTGTATGTACTGACGCCCAATTATGCGCATTATGTCGTTGCGATGGACGCTTTGAAAGCGGGAAAGCACGTATTCTGCGAAAAGCCCATTACGGTCAATTATAAGCTTTCTGTGGAAATGGCGGAAGAGGCAAAACGCCGGGGAAAGCTTCTAAATATCGGGGTCTGCAACCGTTATAATAAATCGGTGGAGCTCCTCGAAGAAATGAATCGGAAGGGCAAATTCGGCAAGATTTATCACGTCTGCTGCTCGTTCAGAAATTACCGCTGTATCCCCGGATTGGGCGGCGATTTCACGACGAAAGCGCAGTCGGGCGGCGGCGTTTTGATCGATTGGGGCGTTCACTTTCTCGATTTGATTTTATATATCCTCGGCGGGGCGAAGCTGAAAACCGTCACCTGCGACACATACGGCGAGATGGCAAAGGACATGTCCGAATATCGTTATTTGGGTATGTGGGCGGAGGATACGAAGGATTTGAACGGAACAAACGATGTGGAAGATTTCGTTTCGGGATATGTCCGTACGGATAAAGCGTCGATTTCCTTCAACGGAGCTTGGGCGCAAAATATCGGGGAAGACGAAATGTTTATCGATTTTCTCGGCGATAAAGGCGGCGCGCGCCTGACCTACGGCGGTATGTTCAAATACTATACGACGGGAGAGGAAGGCGAGCTGCAGACGGTGGAATACCATTACAATATTCCCAATCAGATGGAGTGTGAGGATAAAGCGTTTCTCGAAGCGACGAGAAGCGGCAAACATACAAAGACGTATGTGGATAACATTCTCGAATCGGCGAAATTGTTGGACGCGTTATATCGCTCGGCGGAGAAAAAAACGGAAATCGAGCTGTAAAGGGTGAAATTTATGAAACATCGACTGATCGTTATCGGCTTCGGAAATCAAGGCGAATGGCATTATGAAAACATACGGGACCGAATCCCCGAAATCGAAGTCGTCGGGGCGTACGATATTCGTCCCGAAAGAGCCGAAGTCATTGAAAAATGCGGCCTGAAAAGTTTTTCGTCGGCCGAGGACGCGTATGCCTGCAAAGAAGCGGATATCGTCCTGATCGCTACGCCGAATAACTTCCATAAAGAATACAGTATATCCGCGATGCGGGCGGGCAAGAATGTCGTTTGCGAAAAGCCCGTCTGCATGAATACGGCGGAGCTCGACGAGGTTTTGAAGGTTTCGGAAGAAACGGGACGGATATTTACGGTGCATCAAAATCGGCGCTGGGACGCGGATTACCGGGTTGTAAAAAACATCATCGAACAGAATCTGATAGGAAAGCCGTATTATATCGATTCCCGTCTGTTCGGCTGCAAGGGGCTTCCGGGAGATTGGCGGAGCGCAAAAGTATCGGGCGGGGGAATGATGTACGATTGGAGCGTACACCTTCTCGATCAGATGATCGACCTCATTCACAGCCGCCCCGTAAGCGTTTTTGTCGATGCGGTGAATGTAAGATTTCCGGAGGTGGACGACTGCAATAAAATTCTCGTGCGGTTTGAAAACGGGGTCAGCTATCAGATCGTGGTGGACAGCTGGTGTTACATAGGCGAAAACCGTTGGCATATCAGCGGCGACGACGGAACGGCGGTCGTCCCGATCTGGGGCGGAACGGAGGGGAAGGTCGTCAAGGCGAATATTAAAGAAATCGGCTGGGAGGAAGGGTTTGTCTTTACGGCAAACGGACGTTCCAGCACTATGGCGCCTCGCCCGATAGAAAATTTGAAGGAATTTTCTCCGCCCGTTCCCGAACTTCCGAAATGGGAGGAATTTTACAAAAATTTTGTCGCGGCCGTGGAGGGCCGGGCCGAACTTGCGATCAGCCATGAGGAAAACAGGCTGGTAATGCAGGTGTTGGACGCCTGCTTCCGTTCCATGGAGAGCGGAAAAGCGGAAAAAGTTTTTTGACGGAGGAAAGAAAACATGAAAATCGGAGTCATTACAGATTGTTTGAAACAACCCTTGGAGCAGGCGCTTCCGACCGCGCGGCGTCTGGGACTTGACGGGGTGCAGATATACGCGACGACGGGCGCCTTCAGTCCCGAAGCGCTGACGGAGGAACGCAAAGCGTTCTATAAAAATCTGCTTCGGGAAAATTCTCTGGAAGTTTCCGCTCTTTGCGGGGATATGGGCGGTTACGGCTTCGAAATCGAAGCCGACAATGCCGTCCGGGCAGAGAAAACAAAACGTATCGTTGACTTGGCCGAGGAGTTCGGCTCGTGCGTCGTCACTACGCACATAGGCGTCATTCCGTCCGACGAGAGAAATCCGAGATACTCCGTCATGCTCGAAGCGTTGACCGATTGCGGAAAATATGCGTGTGCCAAAGGTATGACGCTGGCCATAGAAACGGGGCCCGAAAAGGCGGATACGCTCAAAAAATTCCTCGAAAGGACAGAGGGCGGCGTCGGCGTCAATCTCGACCCTGCCAACTTTACAATGGTGACGGGGCAGGACGCGGTGGAGGCGGTGGGAATTTTGAAGAACTATATTGTGCATACCCACCTGAAAGACGGGCGGCGTCTCGATCCTGAGTTAAACCCCGAAACGGTGTATCATGCTTTTGCCGTCGGCGGCGTGGAAGAGCTCAACGCGTGTAAGGGGTTTGAGGAATTGCCGATCGGACGGGGCGACGTAGATTGGGACGGCTATATAAAAGCGCTGAAAGAAATCGGCTATGACGGCTATCTGACGATCGAACGGGAAGCGGGAGACAATCCTTGCGCGGACATAAAGGGCGCAATAAAGTTTATCCGGACGAAGCTGTGAGCCGTCGGGGGAGGAAAAATGACGAAAATTATAAAACGGTGTACAATTTTTCTGACGGCGCTTTTCATATTTTTCGCCCTGTGCGGTTGTGCAACGTTGGAAGTCAATCTGAAAAGAGACGGCTCCGGAAGCGCCACGCTTACGGTTTCGCGCGAGGCTTTATCCGAACGCGGCATCGAAACGGAAGAACAGCTCGAGGCGGCCGTAGAGGAGTCTCTGAAGGACTATAATACCGATTGGACGATCGTACATGTAAAGCTGAAGGACATCAGCCGAACGGACGAAGCGTTTATTCTCGATTTCAAGCTGGCGAGGATTCAGAATCTTCACAACGTAGGTCGGTATGAGCTGGAAACGGGCAGCGATTTTTTGGCGGACTCCAACACCCGGAACCTTTTGAAAAAATGGAGCCGGGGGCAATTTGAAAATTTGGAATACTCGAACGGGAAGCTCGTTTCTTCCCTTGCGGAGGACATAAAGATATATCCCGTAAAGTACGGGAGCGGCGAGGTTATCGACGCGGACAAGTTTACGGAAAATTATCTGCCGGACGATAAGCTGAAGATTTTTGCCTTTCTCAATTACGATGCGGAATTGGTGGAACAGGTAACGCTCAATCTTCCGGGAAAAGTCAAATACTACAGCTCGGAAAATATGGAGGTGACAAACGGCGGCAAAACGGTGCTCATCACTCCTACGGAATTTGAAATTTCCATATTGACGGCCGCGGACGGCTCGACGGAGCGCGAAACAAAGACCGCCTCGAATTATGTCGGCTTTATCGTCTATGAGGAATCGTTTCCTGCGGGCGCGATTGCAGGGCTGGTTTGCTTGATTTTGGGAATCGGGATTCTTCTGTTTTTTGCTATCAGGAAAAAGTGGTTCAAAAAAATAGCGCAGAGCCGCGGGGTCAGATACATAAAAAAGGAATATGCTTATTATCTGATGATTATTCCGGGCGTAGTTCTGCTTGCGATATTCTGTTACGGACCTATGGCGGGGATTTATACGGCGTTTACGAAGTACAATCCCGTGGACGGGATTTTCGGAAGCGAGTTTGTCGGCCTGCAAAATTTCATCAATATGTTTGACCCGCGATGGGAATTTTGGCAAACGCTGCGAAACACCATCGTCATCGCCCTTTTGAAATTTGTGGTGGGCTATCCTGGGTCTATCATTTTGGCGCTGTTGTTTACCTATCTGGTTTCGAAAAAATTCAAATCGGTCATGCAGACGGTTTCCTATCTGCCGTATTTCCTGTCCTGGGTCATGATTTCGGGGATCGCGTATAACTTCCTCACGGCGAATAACGGGATTTTGAATAATCTTTTGGGCGCCTTGGGCAAACCGCCCGTCAAATGGTATTCCGACCCGTCTCATTGGTGGACGATCCTCACATTGACTTCGGTGTGGAAAGGCGTGGGGTACGGGACGATCGTCTTTCTTGCGGGAATCTGCGGAATCAATACGGAGCTGTACGAGGCCGCAGCGATAGACGGGGCGGGAAAATGGCGGCAGATATTTACCGTCACTTTGCCGGGGCTGATGCCCGTCATCAGTTTTACGTTTATCCTGAATATGGGAAATCTCATCAAGGACGATTACGAACAGATTCTCGCCCTGTGCGGAGAGAATAACGCCTATCTGCAAGAAAAGGTCAACGTGCTCGGAACGGCGGTATTCGGTTCGCTTTCCAGCTCGGATCAATATAGCGGCGGTGCGGCGATGGGGCTTTTCCAAAGCGTAATCTCCCTGCTTTTGGTCATGGGCGCCAATCATATTTTGGTAAAACGCGATCATCCGGGGCTTTGGTAAACGGAGGCGGAATTATGATAAAAAGTAAAGGCGAAAAAGCATTCAATATCATAAACGTCGTCATTATGCTGACGCTGTTTGCGGTTTTTGTATTTCCTTACGTCATTATTGTCAGCGCTTCTTTTTCGGGCGAGCGCGCTCTCGCAAAGTACGGTCCGGGCCTTTTTATCCGCGATTTCAGCTTTGCGTCCTACCGCTATATCTTTTCGGCGGGCAGTACGGTCGCCAGATCTTTGGGCGTATCCGTATATATTACTTTGCTTACGACGGGGCTCTCCGTGCTCGTCAATTCCCTGCTGGCATATCCGCTTTCCCGTCGCGGCTTTTTCGGAAAAAAAGCGCTGAATATCTATGTGGTGATCACGATGCTGTTCGGCGGGGGTATGGTTCCGTTTTACCTGTTGATCGAAAAACTCAATCTGCTCAATAATCTTTGGTCGTTGATTCTTCCCGTCGTAACGAGCGCCTGGAACGTCATTCTGCTGAGGAATTATTTCGCGGCGCTTCCCGACTCGCTGGAAGAATCCGCGAGGATAGAGGGCGCGGGAAGTCTAAAGATACTTTTCGGAATTTATATCCCGCTTTCCGCGTCCGTGATTGCGACGGTTGCGCTGTTCGCGGCGGTCAATCAGTGGAACAGCTGGACGACCACCAGGTTGTTTATCGACCCGAATCACAGCGAACTGTACCCGATTCAATACGTCGTCAGAAACATGATCATCAATATGGACTCTATTTCCAGCGGAACGGGCGGCGGAGCTTCCAACGTCCCTCAAATCGGAGTGCAGAACGCGGCGATTATCGTAGCCACGTTGCCGATTATTTGTATTTACCCGTTTCTGCAGAAGTATTTTATCAACGGCACGATCGTGGGGGCCGTAAAAGAATGACGGAATGAGCCGAGGCGCGCGATAGGAGCGTGCAATAGATTTGGGATTTTTCCCGAAGGCCTCGGCGGTTGTAAAAATAAATTTCAGAAATTACCGCGAAAGCGGAATAAGGAGGTTTTATGAGAAAGATTGTAAAAAGAACTTTGGCAGGCGCCTTTACGGCCGTATTTGCGCTGGCGGCAGTCGGCTGCGGGGAGAGCGGCAAGGATTCGTCCTCCGCAGCGCCCGGCGAGGCCACGCAGCTGACTGTATTTATTGCGAGCGACAAGGTAAAGGGGACGAACGAATCGAAGGTCACGGAGGCGGTGGAAAGAAAATTTGAAGAGGATACGGGGAAAGCTGTCAAACTGAATTTCCTCGTTTATAACAAATCCGATTTTGCGAGCGCCGTCGAGAATTCGAAAGCGAGCTCTTCCTGGGATGCGGCCGTATCCTATCTCGGCATCGCGGGCGTGGACGACAACCTGATCCGTCAGGGCGCGGCGGCGGATTTGCAGGACTATCTTTTTGAGGATTACTGTAAAAATATCGCGGACGCCGTCGGGGAAAATATTTCTTCTCTTACGACCGTCACGGGCGCGGTGTATGGAATCCCGTCGGTGAGCGAACAAAAAGATTATGGAATCCTCGTCAGAAAGGATTGGATGAAGCAAGTCGGGTACACGGACGATGCCGCCGAGGCCGAAAGCTCGGGAGGGAGTCTCAAGCTTTTGAAAACTATGGGACAGTTCGAGGACATGCTTAAAAAGTTCAAGACCGACATCGGTTGTACGATCCCGCTCGCGGGCGCGCCTTGGGATCTCGAATACGTCCTCACTTCGGGCGTGGTGGAGGGACAGCCGAGCTATGCTTCCCATTCGGTGATTTATAACGCCGACGGCGGCGTTTCGGAAGTGATTCCCGGATATCTGCACGACAATTACGACGAGGTTTTGGATTATGCGTATCAATGGTCGAAAGAAGGCCTTTGGGAACAGTTTGAATCCACGACCACCTATACGACCCGCGAACAATGGTTTTACAGCGAACAGGTGGGGGTGTATGTGGGCAATCCGAAAATAGACGAATTGATTCGCATTTCGCGTCGGCTGAAAGAGTATAATCCGGAGGCGGAGCTAACCGTCATCGGCCCGCTCAGCGCGGGCGACGCGGACGGGAATGTGACGAAGGACGCGCAGGGAAAAGAGCTGAAAGGCTTCCGCGCGGAAGCCTCGGCTTACAGCGGTTTAGTCATCAACCCCAGAAGTAAAAATCAGGAATTGATGCTCGAATATCTCAATTGGGTATATGCGAGCAAGGAAAATTATGAACTCTGCGCTTACGGAATAGAGGGCGAGGATTGGATCAGGGTCGGCGAGGACGAATTTTCCTATCCCTCCGAATCCTACATCACAAAACCGAGCTATTCGGGGACGCTGAAGCTTTTGGAGAACAAAAATATTTCCGACAGAACTTATACGGGATATACGGCGGCGGAGAAAAAGTGGATAGCCACGGCGCGGAACGCCGAATGCTACGAGGACGCGTTGACGGGAATGTTTCTGTTTAAACCCGCGGACGAAACGTACAACAACTTTATCTCCGCCCAAAACAAAATGGTGACGGAGGTCATCTATAAGGCTTGGAACGGCAGTATCGACCCGAAAGTCTCGCAGCCGGGCGAGGCGGACGGAGTGAAATATTTCTATTCCGTAGCCTCCGATTACGTCGATTGGATGACCAAGCAATATTTATTGAACAAAGCTTAAAAAACAAAAATAAAGGGGAATGAAAATTATGAAAAGAAAACTTTTAACGGCTTTTTGTTCGTCCGTCTGTGCGATGTCGTTGGGATTGGGAACGATGCTTCTCTTTCCTGCTTCCGCGGCGGAACAGACGCTTAAAAATCTGGCGCTAGACGCCGACTCGTTTGTAACGAACTCGAATATCGTGGAAAACGCCGTCGCGTTCGGGACGGACGGAATCCGTATCTCCGATTGGGGCACCGCGCTTTCCAACGGTACCGCAGGCGTGTACTATAAGGAAAAAGTCGCCGTCGGAGAAACCGTTTCCGTAAAAATGAGCGGATACTCCCAAAACGGGAACAACGGCAGATTCGTTATTCAGTTGGGTATGACGCAGACCTGCCAGAATGCTTCCCTGTATCCTTGGGCTACGGCGGGGAATACGGGCAAGGTCATCAATATGGAATTCAAGCCCGCTTGGCTGGAGCTCACCACGAAGGATAACGGGACGTATGATTCCCAAACGGTAGCGTCGGGGAACGGGAATAAAAACGGTCCGTTGTCGGGGGCGTATAACGTGCTCGACAAGGCGGAACATGTCGTGACGGTGAGCAAGAGCGACACGGAAACGGGAATTTCGTTGACGATCGCGGTGGACGGCCAGGCCTATGTCGAGAACTTTGCGCTGGAGGGAACGGCGCTGCAAGGCGATTATTATTTTTCGACGGGCATGCAGGCGTGGGGAGACGTCACGCTTTCCGAGGAGGAATATCTTTCCGTTTCCGAGCTGACCGTTTCTAACGTCTATGAAGAAGCGGATCCGCTTCCCGCCGTACCCGAGGCGGATACGGTTTCGGAGGACGTTTCGGCAAAGGGCGATTGGTTTACGGGTTCGTCGCGTGCGGCGGAAGACAGCCTTTCGGTAAACGAAAACGGGGTCATGCTGAAAAATTACGCCTACGAAAAGGCGGCCGCCGCGTTTTTGAAAAAGCAGGTTGCGGCGGATTCGACGGTTACCTTCAAGTTTAAGGCAAACGGGGAGTTTACCGATGCGCAGAAAGCGGACGCGGAAAATTATCCGGCAAACGGCATCAGCCGTTTCGGAATCGCTTTGACAAAGAGCGCCGCCTTGTACGATACCTCCTTTGATTATTGGCAGCAGGCGGGCGCTGAGGGGAAAGAAATCCTCATAGAATTTTCCGCTACCGGCTGGATTTCCGTTAAGACGTTTACATTGGGAAAATACGAAAGTCAGATGGAGCCTTCCGAAAAGCTGGTTATCGCGGACGGGAACGGCAACGGCGATTTTTACGCGGGGACGAAGCTCATGGATGGGAACGAACATACGGTAGTTCTCCTCACGGAAGACACCGAAACGGGCATGAAGCTTTCCATTGTCATCGACGGGCAATGGTACGTTTTGGGCGCGGAGCTGGCCGGAGAGGAGTATAAAGGGAATTGGTTCCTTTCCGCCGGTATCTATTTCAATTTCCCCGTCAAGGGGGCTTCGGCCGACAGTCAATATCTTAACGTAACGGAACTGCGCGTTTCCGATTATGCGCCCGAAGAGGCGCTTCCCGATTACGACGAAATTTACGACGATACATATAACCTCGCTTCCAATAAATATAACTTCGCTTACGACGAAGCGCTCGTCTCTATGGAAGCCTCGGGGCTGTCGCTCAACAACGTCGTTTCGGGGATCGGCAACGGTTTTTCGATTACGAACGGAAAGGTGAACGAATTCGATTGGGCGTTCAAGTTCAATTTGTCGCTGTATTCTAATTGGGACGCAACGGGAAAGCCCGACGACGTGACGGATCTCTACGATTACAGCATGCTGAAATTCGGTTTCATGATGGATTCGGGGACTGTCCCCACGGGCGCACAGTCGTCGTTCAAAAATATGTATTACGGGTTCGCTATCGGCAAGGACTACCGCGCGATACCCGGTTCGTACGAAGACAGAAGCTGTTTCCTTTCTTTCGCGCGGTATAAGGGCTTCAGCGACAGTACGGGGCTCGACTCCTACGTCAATTATAAGTTCGGCTACAATCTCGTGGACGGCAACGACCATTGGATTGTTTTGAAGGTCAGAAATGTGGACGACGAAAACGGACAGGGCGTTTCCATGGAGCTTTGGCTGGACGGTAGACGCGAGATTACGCTCACCGATTACAATAAGAAAGTGGAAGATAAAGGCGTTACTTACGATTGGGACGTGTACGAAAGAGCGGGGTATCTCTGCATGTGGACGGGTTCGAATAATACCGAACCCAAGGCCCAAAGCTCCACCTGCCTGTTTAAGGAGATGTATGTCGTTTCCTACGATGAAGATCCCGAGGGGAAATACATGGAACAGGCCGAAAAGCCCGATTACCGGATAGAAAGGAACTACGATTTCCGTGCGGAGGACGTATATTATACGGGGGAGACGGTTCGCATCAATCTTATCAATGCGTTTGTATATGAGGGCGATTCCGCTCTTTCCTTTACGGTGGTGAATAACGAAACAAACGAGGCGGTGGGAGAAGTTGTCAACGGCCAGTGGGTATATGTGGCGACGAAAGAAGAATTTTTCAAGATAAAGATCACCGCGAATACCGACGACGGCAAGACGCAGTTCAATATCGTAGATATCAATATTGAGGAAGAAGCGTCGGGTAATTCCTCTTCGGGAAGCTCCGAAACGACGTCTGCCCCGGTAGAAGCGGGCTGCGGCAGCAGTATTTCCGCATTTGGAACAGCCGCGCTGTTCCTCTTGTCTGCCGCGGGCGCAGTAATCCTTAAAAAGAAGCATTGAGCGGAGGAAGAACTTACCGATTGCCCTTTCGGGCAATCGGTAAGTCTGAAAAAAGATGAAAATTCGTAAAATTTTTTTTGCGGCGGCAGCATTGTCGATCGCATTTTCGGGAATGGTTCCCGTATTTTCCGTCGGGGCCGAGCCTTCTCGTTCCGCTGCGACGGAGGTTTCATCCGGCGGATATAAGGAGCTGGAAAGCGTTGATTCTGTCGTCCAGCCCGCATCGACGATCTTCGAACTGCGGAAAACGGCCGACTTGTCGAAGGTGAAGAAGCTGCGCGTAAATATCGTCCTCGCGGCGGTGGATAAGGCGTTGAACGTCGTTTACGGCTCGGAAAAGCTCTGTTCGGTCGCGGAATTTATAGCGGAAACGAGCGATTTCTCCGTTCCGGCATTCGAAGTCGAAGAGGAAGAAAGTCTCTCGGCGTTGCTGGAGGCTTTGAAAGAGAACGGAACGGAGGACGTGTTCATCGTCTCGAAAAAGCCGGAGCTGCTATATTCGGCGCGGAAACAATTTCCGCTTTCGCGCGGTGCGCTGGATCTGCGGGAACGGGAATTGTCGGCGGACGAAATCGTAAAAGCCGTCAATGAGGGCTTTTCAAAAATCGTTTTTCTGGACGCCGGACCGTTGACGGTAGAATTTGTCAACTCTCTCCGCAAGCGTTATCTTTCCGTATGGGCGGAGGACAGAGGCTCTACGGCGAACAGCGCCGTTAAGACGATTTTGACGGGCGTAAACGGAATCGCGACAGACTCGCCTCAAACGTATTCCGAGGCTTATCGGAAATTTTTCGGAAAGCCGAATTCTGTTGTGAGAGATTCGTTTATTATTGGTCACAGGGGGTCGGGCGCTACCGAAGGCGGATATTCTGTATATGGCCCCGAGAATACGCTGGAAAGTGCCGAAAAGGCGTTTGCAGACGGCGCGGACTATATAGAAATAGACGTGCATTTTACTTTGGACAAAGAGCTCGTCGTCATGCACGACAGCCTGCTTGGGACTATGATGAACGCGAAGGGAACGGTAGAGACGACGAGTTATGCCGATCTGAAAAACTATACATATAAAAATTTTGACGATTCCTACCGTATTCCCACTCTGAGACAGTTTATCGAATATTTCAAACCGACGGACTGCATGCTGGTCATCGAATTGAAAGATTATTCAAAGCCCCTGGCGGAAGCCGTCGCGGCGCTTATCCGCGAATATGACTTTGAAAATCAATGTGTTGTGATCTGTTTTTCCAAACAATCTCTGGGATATATGTATCAAGCTCTTCCCTCGGTCGGATTGGGTTCGCTCTCGAGCGACGATTTTCGGGTATATGAAAAAATTTACGATGAAAAGCATGATATTTATAAGAACGGAGACCTTCTTTTAAGCGATACCCTGCGCGGCGTTTTCGGGGCAATTCAAAATTATAATTGCGTATATAATCCCGGCTTCAATGTTCTTACGGAGGAGATGATCCGACAGATTCAGCTCCGCGGCGTGGGCGTGCATGCGTGGACATTGACGAGTGCAAATCTGATAGACCAATACATGATGCAAGGGTGTGCCTCTTTAACGATCGACGGAGTTGCGATGCTCGCCGAAACGATTCGGACGGTTTCCGCCGATCGGGCGGAATATAAAACGGCCGTGGGAAAAGAGGCGGAGGTGCGGCTCTCGGGCAAATATTATTCTCGAAGCGATTATGAAGGCAACGCAACGGCAGACGCGGATTTGACGGATGACAGCCTTGCCGAACCTATGCTCGTTTCCGGCGAAGCTTTTGAGGTGACGGACGGAAATCGATTGAAGGCGGTAAAGGAGGGGACTTCCACCGCGGTTTATCGATATAAAATGTTTTCCTCTCTCGGAGAGTACTATATTTATTCCCAACCCTTCACGCTGATTGCGGAAAGCGGCTCGGGCGAGGCCCGGGGGTGCGGCTCTTTGCTGAAAGTATCGGGTTTGACGGGGGCAGGTATCGCATTATCGCTTTTAAGTATCCCGGTTTTGAAAAAGAAGGAGAAATATTTATGAAAAAATTAGTTTCTGTTATTCTGGGAAGTATATTTATACTTGTCGGTTCCTCCTGCGCGGCAGGCGGGGATTCCTCCCCGTCTGCTTCGGAAAACGCCGTGATTCCCGACGGATATACTCGCGTCGATATCGACGACGAGGCAAAAAGGTATAAATTCGAGGGGATCGGCGCGCAGATGGACCAGTGCCTGTTTTCGGGAAGCTATGTGGGATTGGACGGAATCGACGCGAACATCACCGATCAAGACGTCGCCGTTTGGGAGGAACGGTTGGAATACATGAAGATAGACGTCACGAGAATGTGTATCATTCCCGATTGGTACGAATTGGAGAACGATAACGACGACCCCGAGGTACTGAATGAGGATGGTTTTAATTGGAATACCGTAAAAATGCAATGCGTGTATAAGGTTCTCGATTTGTGCAAAAAGCACGATATCAGGATGAATCTCAGTTGGTATGGTATTTATCCCGCCAGCTGGAATGCGTTGAACCGGGACGGCGAAGCGCCGGGCTGGCTGGATCTTCCCGCAGACGACGCGGAGTTTGCAGAGTCCGTATATGCCGCCTTAAAGCATTTGACGGAAATGGGTTACGGTTCGGTCATCAATGAAATCAGCTTTTATCCCGAGCCGAGTACGGAATACGTCCGCAGCGGCGGTTTTCGTCGGATGATAGAGGCCGTCGATGCGAAGCTTACAAAGGAAGGAATCCGCGAAGCTTATTGTCTGAGCGGCCCCGCCGAAGTATCCGACTATGAAATCTTTGAAGAGGTTTTCGAAAGCGTCGGCGATCTTTTCGACCGCTATACGGGGTCGTTTTATAAGCTCAGAAACAGCAACGATAACGCGACGATGAAAATGGGCATGAAACCCTTTGCGGAATTGGCGGATACGGCGGGCAAAGCCTACGGCGTAAGCGAATTCGGTTCCAACGAGACGACAAATCCCCCGTCGGCCGCCGCACAGATGGATACGGATACGTATAGACGGGCGATGTATGTCGCGAGGTTTGCGATAAACGCCCTCGACAGCGGTTTCACATATATGAGCTATTGGGTCCTCGGAAACAGCTATTACGACGGTACGATGATGGACCTGGGGCTTTGGAAGTATAAAAATAAAAATTGGGAGCTCCGCCCGCAATATTACACCTATTCGCTCATTACGAGATATACGGATAGGAACAGTTCGATATACGGCACGGATCTGAACGAATTTGGAAACGTCTGCATGGTTGCATTGCAAAACGAGGGCGGAAAATGGACGTATCTTTTGGCAAACAGCGGCGCTACGCAGGAAAAATTATCCGTCGTAAACGCAAATTTTTCATCGGGGAGCATGGATAAATACGAGGTGACGGAAAATTCTATTCCCATGGACGGGCAGACGCTCGGCATTGACAAGAGCAATACCGTATCTGTGGAAAAAGGAGCCTTGAATCTCATCATCAGGCCGAACAGCGTAATGGTTTTGACAAATATCGCCGCCGAATAAACATTTGAAAAAGGGAATTTGTATAGCTTCAAAAGTTGCGTCCGGGATTGCATTATACCGTCGAAGAGAATGCATGGATAATCCGAAGATTGCCCGCTTGAAGAAATCGAACAGATTCCTGACAGCTTTCGGCGGGGGCGCCTGAAACTATTCCGTTCAATATTGGATTGGAGATTTCAATGCGCTATAAACAATTTTGCGGCCGAAAGAGAAATGAAACGGGCATAATATACATTTTACCGAAAAGCCGTCCTAATACCGGTTCGAAGTCGGGGCTGATGAGGGGAGAATGTTTGGATTTATTTATCTTGGCCGCCGATAACGGACGCAAGCGATGGATTTTTGCCGTGAAAGGTATTTTATGTTGCCGGCAGTTTCGTGAAAAACAATATTTAAGGATTTTTATGTGAAGCAAAAAATGTCGTCTTTTCAATAAGTGACGGAAAATCCTCAGGACTCGACTGACGGCTCTTACTTCAAAAGCAGCGCCCTATATTTTGTCGATAAAAATAAAGCCAAAGCCGTCTGTCGATGAAAAAGGCGGTCCATTCCTGAAATCCCGCGTGGCAGGAGAGAGATTGGCTTTTGCATTCACGGACGGTATATCTCGTGCCTCGGAGCGCAAAATTTTTTATTTGAACAGGCAAGGCTTTGGCGACGCTTGTTCTCGATAGATTTGTTTTAACGCTGATTATAGATGAAATGGCTAATAGCCTGTTCAGAAAATTTTTATGCTATTTTCTTTTATCCGATCAGGCGGAGGAATGATTCAGGCTTTACATAATGAAAATGTGAAAAGGAGAAAAATATCAATGAAAAAAATAGGTTTTATTGACAACTTTTTAAGTGAATGGCATGCGAATAATTATCCGGATATGATTCGTAATAATCCGCGCGCAAAGGAACTCGGTTTCGATGTGTGTTATGCTTATGCAAAGACGGAAGTTTCCCCTTATGATGGAGTAACTACCGACGAATGGTGCAAGGCGCATGGGACGGAACGGTGTAATAGTGTGGAGGAGCTTGTAGATAAATCGGACTTTATCGTAGTTCTTTCTCCCGATAATCCCGAACTGCATTACGAGCTTTCCGAATACGCCTTAAAGAGCGGAAAGCCGACGTATATCGACAAGACGTTTTCGCCCGATAAGGCGACGGCGGAAAAGCTGTTTGCTCTGGCAAAAGAGCATGGAACGCCGATGTATTCCACGTCTGCCCTGCGGTTTTCCGACGAGCTGAAACCGTATCGGGAAAATCCCGTCGGCGCGGCGCAGTGCATGGTGTGCGGGTGTTATGTATTCGATATTTATGCGATTCATATTTTTGAGATGATGTGCACGGTCATGAAGAGTGGAGCGAAGCGCATGATGGCGGTCCAGAACGGAAGAAACAGAAACATCGTCGTCGATTACGGCGAAGGCAGATATGCTGGATTTTTACAGATGCATACGGATGATTGCGGCGTACCGTTTATCGTTTCTGCGGAAATGCCCGACGGGTCTGCGCGTTATTACAGCATTCAGGACGGTTATCAGGAAAGGGCCATGGAACACCTTGTCGATTTTTTTGCCACGGGTATTCCCGAAGTAGATAGCGGAGAAACGATAGATCTCATGGGAATGCTCGACGCTGCGAGAAAGGCGCTGAAAAAACCGTTTGAATGGTTTGATATTTAAGCGGTTAGACCTGACCGAAACAAATTTTGCCCCTAAATGCCATGAAGAAGGCCGTTTTATCAATATCGTCGGTTCGATACGCTTTACTCGGGGCTTTCAGATTGTAAAAGTCGGAAAATAAACAGAGTGCATTAAAAAAGAAGATATAATGGAAAACGGGTTAAGCAAAAAAGAAGGATAGAAAAAACGTTGGAAAACGGTTAGAAAGGCAGAAAACGACACAAAGAAACACGAACGAACACGAAGCGGAAAAGCAGGTGCAATAAGAGAAAAAGGACTATCCGAAGCGGCTCGGATAGTCCTTTTTTGGTGCACCAATAACGATAGAAAACGAACCTCATAAGATAAAATACATTTTTATCAAAGGGGTTGCAGGTTTTCTAAGCAAAATAGCCGAGAGTTAAACTCTCGGCTATTTTGCTATGTTACAAATTCTAAAAGCCTGCATATTTTGAAATCATAGCAATAAAGTGAATAAGATTTTCAAAAGACTCTTTATCCCAAAATCGAGGGTGCATATATCCATGATTTACGCTATTTCTATTATCACCTCTATTCGTTGAATCAGATGTCTTAAAGTATAGTTTGGCTTGTTCAAGTAAAACCACATAATCTGAATTTGTACTATTTTCTGATATAGCTAGTTCTATTAGTTTTATTCCAACCTTACGGTACTTTTTTATATTCCCTTGATTATCTAAAAGCTCTCGTCCATATTCTGACGTAGTTGAACGTATAAGTTCCTCTAAATACGCGTATGCAAAAGGAGTTAGTACTGAATATGATTCTGGGAATGTCGTGTAAACATCTGAAACAACGCCCCAATCTGGGCACCAATTCCAAAAATGCGCGTGTCTTATTATTTCAGATAAATCTTTATTTGTATCATTTGTTTTCATCGTCTGATATTGCCTTAACTTGAGTCTTAGGTTTTTCGTAAAGCTGGTTAGCTTCAATTTTTATAGTTCTCTTTAATATAACAGTCAAAACAAAACCGATTAATGTTTGTACATCTTTAATACTATTAAAAACTGCAATACCAAAAATCCTATCAATTTCGAATATTGAATCAGCAAAGAGTTTAATTATTAAAAGTACAAGAAACCAAATATTTAATGAAGTTAGCAGATAATAAGTATATCGTTTTTTTGTGATTTGCTTCTTATTTTCTATCGATAATCCTAGTTCACCGTCCTTTCCGTTAGTAGGGGCGAGATACTTAACCAAAACCGTTCAGACTGTTGAGGATGCGAAGAATAAACCTATTCCTAAAAAAAGAAGAGACGCAGAACAAGAAATTGTTTCGCTCCGCACAGCTAACGCCGAGCAAGCAAGGCAATTGCAAATTGTTGGTAAGGACAGGGATTACATATTCAGCCTTCTCAAGCAAAAAGAACAGGAAGCCGAGAGATACAAGCGAAGTGCAGAAATTCTTATAAAGTTAAAAGAGTTTGCCCCTGACGAGTTCACGCAATTGCAAAGACTTACCACCGAGCGCAAGGAACAAAAAACCAAACCGCCCACTTTCTCTAACAACAGCAAGTGGACGAAATAACCGTTTAAGTCGGTTAATTAAAGCTACGTCGTGACGCTTGCCCTTAACGGGCTAAAATCTTACGGATAAAATTACGTGAAATGAAAATTTCTAATTGAAGTATTTACGGAGGTTATTATGAGTACATAATGTCGAGGAAAAAGGCGACGCCTAAATCGGATTTTTATATTCCTGATTATCAGCTTGAATCTCTTGCAAGAGTTCTACTGCCTATTTTTCAGGAATACCTGTCGTCCGAGCAGGGACAGAAAGACTACGCCGAATGGCAACAATTACAACTGAATAAAAAATCGAATAATAAAGAATCCCGTTAAATCGTACAGGGATTGACCGTCTGAAAAGATATGACGGCAGATAGGAAAACCGCCGAAGACGTGCGGTATATAAGTATTAGTATAATAAGTACTTAGGTTGAGCCGAAGATAATAAACCTATAACAACGGCAGAGCCGATAGAGCGTGATTGCTCTATCGGCTCTATTTTCATTTATGGAAGTTTTTAAATTCTTCAATATAGCAAAATAGCCCGAACGTCTTTCTAATAGTAAAGAAGTTCAAGCTATTAAGACTTGGTGCCCGCGGCCGGACTTGAACCGGCACGGGGTTTTAGCCCCGAAGGATTTTAAGTCCTTTGCGTCTGCCTATTCCGCCACGCGGGCAAAGGCGTTTTTTGTTTGAGCGAGATTTGTAGCTCACTCTGTCCAAGATTATAGCATATCCCGATGAAAAAGTCAATAAATTTCATGAATTTCAATTCTAAATTATTAAGCGAAATCTAAAAGAGAATCCATTTGTGAAAAGTGTTGAAAAACTATTGACAAATTTTGTTTTTATGCTATAATAAAGAAATGAAATATGTTAACGTTAATATTTCCGGAGGGGATGATAAAATTTGCGCAGAAACAGAGTCACGATCAAAGATATAGCGCTGGAGGCTCGGGTTACGGCACAGACGGTTTCGAGAGTATTCAGAAATCAAGGCTATATTTCAAAAAAGACAAAGGCGGCTGTGCTGGCGGCAGCTGATAAACTGAATTACGTACCCAACAATGCGGCGATTTCCCTTCGGATGGGAAAGACGAAAAATATCGCTGTGGTATTCGACTGCTTGGTTAATGTCTATTTCGCGGTCATGATCGATTATCTGCATCGTGAAGTTCAGGCGAGGGGATATTCCTTACAAACGATTTTTGCCGATAGCCCGACCATTACCGAAGAGGTTTACCGTTCGGCGCTGTCTATGGGCGCGGTTGGCGTAATCAGCTTTCTGGAAGCGGACGACGGGCTGGGCGTCGTCGTCAAAAATTACGGGGTGCCGCTTTTGATTCTCGGCCGCCGCACCGATATGCAGGAGCTGGATTATCTCGTTACGGATGATGTTCAAGGCGGCCGTCTCGCCGCCGAAAGGCTTTTGAGGGACGGATGTAAAAGCTTCGCCTACGTAGCGGAAGGGCTCGGCGTCACTTGTATCGACGACCGCTTCAAAGGGTTTTGCGACACTCTGCAAAGCACGGGCGTCGCGCCGCTACTGATCGATAGTACCAAAGATTTGGAAGAGATATTCCGACGTTTGCAAGAGGAAGAAAAAATTCCCGACGGGATTTTTTGCTCCTGCGACATGATCGCGTTCCGCTTTATAAGCATAATGAAAAAGCTCGGAAGGGGAGATGTAAAGGTAATCGGATACGACGATTTGCAGTCGGATATCGGCTTTCCTTTCCGCCTTACGACGATCGGCGTCAATAAGGCACGGTATATCGCTTTGGCGCTCGAGCTGTTTTTGCCCAAGGTGGAGGACGAAAAAGAGGAACGGATCGCCGAAAAGGCGGAGGTCATGCTCTGCGAAGGCTTAACGGCCTGAAAATGCGATTCGGCAGGTAATAAATCCAAGTATAAAATTCACGCGAAAGCGGAATATTACAACATATTTGTAAATACGCTTTATAAAAAGCGACATAAAAATTTTATAAAAAAGGAAAACATATGAATTTTGAAAGAAACGAATATCCGCGTCCGCAGTTTAGGCGCGACGAATGGCTGCCGCTCAACGGCGAATGGGAATTTGAGCTTGACGACGAAAACGACGGGGAAAAACGCGGTTTACCCACGGGCAGGGTTGCGTTGAATAGAAAGATCAACGTTCCCTTTTCCTATCAGTACCCCGCAAGCGGGATAAAAGAAGAAGAATTTCACGAAACGGTATGGTATCGCCGTACTTTTTTTATCGGAGCGGAGTTTGCGAAAAAAAGGGCGCTGCTTTGTTTTAACGCCTGCGATTATGAGACGCAGGTGTGGATAAACGGCGGCTGTGCCGCAACGCATACGGGCGGATATTCGCCCTTTTCCGCCGATATCACCGACTTTTTGACGGCAGGGGAAAATTCGATTGTCGTGCGTTGCCGCGATCCGCTCGACCCCGCGATTCCTCGCGGCAAACAGAGCTGGACGGGCAAAAAATTCGGCTGTTGGTATATCCCCAATACGGGGATATGGCAAAGCGTCTGGATCGATTTTTTCGGTACGGACTGCATTTCCGCCTATTCTTTAATCCCCGATACGGATACCTGTTCTTTTTCGGGCGAGCTTTCCACGTTATACGGCAAGGCGGACGAGGTGGAGATTCTTGTCTCCTACGACGGTCAAAGGATAAAAAAACAGCGTATTTCTCTCGACGGGAAGCATACGCGCTATACTGTGCGGCTGATGGAACTGGATTTTGTGGATGAAAGCTTCTTTTGGACGCCCGAACAGCCGAATTTATTTTACGTCGATTTCAAACTGTTTGACGGAGGCAGGGAAGCGGATACTGCACACACGCGCTTCGGCCTCCGCAAAATTTCCGTGGACGGGTCGGGAAACGTGTGCCTGAACGGCCGGAAATTGTATCAGAGGCTCATTCTCGATCAGGGCTATTGGCCCGAGAGCGGCCTTACCCCGCCGAGCGCCGACGCGGTTAAAGAGGATATCCTGCTCGCCAAAGAAATGGGCTTCAACGGCGCCAGAAAGCACCAGAAGCTGGAAGATCCGTATTTCTATTATTATGCGGAGGAGCTCGGTTTCCTGACCTGGTGCGAAATGCCGTCCGCCTACCAATTCAATGCCGGCGAGATCGCGGCGCAGACGAGGGAATGGCAGGAGATCCTGGCAACGGCGCAAAACTTTACTTCAAATATTTGTTATGTGCCGCTTAACGAAAGCTGGGGCGTAAGAAAAATTCTTTCCGACCGCGATCAGCAGAACTACGCGCGGGCGCTTTATTACCTGACCAAAGCGATAGACGGCAGCCGTCTGATTTCGACCAATGACGGCTGGGAAAACGTAGATACGACCGACGTTGTCTCCGTGCACGACTACGCCTTCGACAGTTCGGATTTTTCGAAGAAATACGGCCGGCCGGAGCTTGACGGTCTGTACCCGCAGGGGCGCAAGCTGATGGCCGAAAATTGCAAATACGCGGGACAGCCTATCCTGTTTACGGAATTCGGCGGTATTGCGCTGCGGGAAACGGAAGGGGACGGAAATTGGGGCTATAATTCGGGCGCGGCCGACGAAACGGAATTTTTATCCCGTTACGCCGACCTGCTTCGCGGGGTTTATGCCGCGGATTTTCAGGGGTTCTGCTATACGCAGCTCACGGACGTCCAGCAGGAAGTCAACGGATTGCTTTATGCCGATCGGAAACGTAAATTCGATACGTCAAAAATAAAAGAAATCACACAAGGCAATAAATAGTATTTTCGAATCGGAGCAAAGTATCGAAAAAAGCCCGCAGGCGTCCTTTTGACGTCGGCGGGCTTTTTGTGTGTCCCAAAAATGTAAAATGTCGTATGACTGCCTTTTTCTATGGTTAAACTAATGGTATAAACGACGGAAGGGGAAAGAAAGTGGAGTATCAATCGGTTTGGCAAAGAAAGACGAAAAAATATCCGCAGCTTAAAAAAGACGCCGATCGTGATATCGTCGTGGTCGGCGGCGGCATCGCGGGGTATCTTACGGCTTTTCGGCTTGCGGAAGCGGGACAAGAGGTTACGCTTTTAGAGGCGGATAGGCTGTTTTCAGGGACGACGGGAAGGACTACGGCAAAAATTTCGGCCAACCAGGGCTGCGTTTATAGCGAATTATTCGAGCGTTACGGACAGCGTGTGACGGAATTGTATTACCGTTCCCAAACGGAGGGAATCCGACTTTTCGAAGAGCTTGTGCATCGGTACGGAATCGAATGCGACTGGACGGAAAGGGACGGATATATTTTTTCCGAAGACCGCCGTTATAAGATAGAAGCGCTGCACAGAGTATTGCGACGGGTGGGAGCGGACTGCGAGGTTGTGGAAAGCCCCGAGCTTTTTAAGGAAAGCTGCGCTTTGAAAATGAGCGGACAATACCTCTTCGACCCGCTGAAATTTTTGTCGGCGCTGCCCGTGAGGTTTGAGATTTTCGAAGGCACGCGGGTGGTTGATATCGATCCGAAAAAGAAAATTCTTCGTACGGACGGAGGATCGATTTATGCAAAAAAAAATAATCGTGGCGACGCATTATCCGATGATCAATTCGCATGGCGGATATTTTATGAAATTGAGGCAGTCCATGTCCTATACGATCGCGGTAAGCGGGAAGGGCGCGGAAGACATGTACCTCGACGAACGGGAGGACGGGCTGTCGGTTCGTCCCTATGCGGAGGGCACGCTTTTAGGCGGCTGCGATCACCGCACGGGCAGAATCGACGACAAAAGGCACTTTGCCGCTCTCGAAAGCAGCGCCGACAAGCTGTTTGGGAGAAAAAACGTCACGCACCGCTGGTGCGCGGAGGACGTAATGACGTTTGACGGTATGCCTATGGCGGGAAAATATTCTAAAAGCCTCGAGGACATATACGTGGTGACAGGGTTCAATAAATGGGGTATGACCAATGCCATGATATGCGCGTCCGTATTGACCGACCTCCTTCTCGGAAAGGAAAATCCCTATGCGGAGATCTTTTCGCCACAAAGGCATATTAAAAAGTCTTTCGGGGATTTTGTCTCCAACGCCCTGACCAATGTCGGGGGGATTTTTCTGGGGTATTGCCGTATAACGCTGAAGACGGCGAAGGACGTGCCCGCGGGAAGCGGAATGATCGTGTTCCATCACGGAAAGAAACGCGCGGTTTATCGTGACCTTTCGGGAGAATTACACGTGATCGGAAACAAGTGCCCGCATATGCACTGCGAATTGAAATGGAACGGGGAGACAAATACCTGGGATTGTCCCTGTCATGGGTCGCGATTCGATATTTACGGAAACGTCATTTCCGAACCCTCGACAAAAAGCTGTAAATATCGTCGGGAAGACCCCGAAAATTGAAATATAAACAAAAAGCTCGGCGCTTGTAATCCAAGCGCCGAGCTTAAGACAAGCTGAAAAATAAAGTAAACTTTCCCTCCCGCAGCGCTCTTGCTGCTTAAGAGTGAAAGACGAGCGCGGAAGGATAGTCCGTCTGAACGTAGTAAAAAGCGAAATCTATATCGCCCAACCAGTCCTCTATATTCGCTTCATCGATCAGAATGGGGATACGATTGTGAAATCGGCTCACGGGAGCCGTCGCTTCTTTCGTCAGAATAATGAAGGCTTTTTTATCGGATTGTTTTTTATAAAACCCGCCCAAAAAAACGGGTTTTCCGTCGGGACGGGAAAAGAGGTATTTGCGCTTTTCGGGTGACCATTCGTAAAACCCCGATGCGGGAAGCAGACAACGCCGCTCGAAAAAGTCCCGTCGAAACATCGGCTTTTCGGTGACGGTTTCGCTGCGGGCGTTGATGATTACGCCTTTTTCGTTAAATTTTTCGTAGCCCCAAGTGAGAATTTCGGAGACAACCGCTCCGTTTTTCATCACGAGAGCGGGGACGCTGTCGGTAGGGAAAATCTCGCCGGAATGTAAAAGCTCGTAATTGTGCCTTCCTTGCAGGTCTTTGAAAACGGACTGCATATAAGGATCGCTTAAGTTAAATTCAAATCTTCCGCACATAGGACACCTCTGCTTGGGGATATATCTTTTTATGTATTGCACAAACGCTTTTCAAACCGAAAAACAAAAAACCTTGAATAGCGGAGACGGCAAAACAAACTCCATCTTAAATTAACCGTTAAAGCTCCGATTTATGCAAAATCGGAAAAGTCGTAGAAACCGTTTATGGATAAAGTATTTTTTGAAACGGATAAATTTATTGAAAAGAGCACATTCGTATTACGAATGTGCTCTTTTTGGAGGCGCCACCCGGATTTGAACCGGGGAATAAAGGTTTTGCAGACCTTTGCCTTACCACTTGGCTATAGCGCCGAAACTCCCTTCTTTTACAGGTGGGGGAGTAGAAAAAAACAGCGCGAACTTTTATAAATTGGAGCGGGAAACGAGACTTGAACCCGCGACATTTACCTTGGCAAGGTAACGCTCTACCACTGAGCTATTCCCGCATACTCCGTCCGCACTGTTTTTCTGTTGGTGGAAGTTATAGGGATCGAACCTATGACCCTCTGCTTGTAAGGCAGATGCTCTCCCAGCTGAGCTAAACTTCCGAAAGCCTATATACTATATCATATCTCGCCCTGAATTGCAAGCATTTTTTAAGGCTTTCAAAAAATTTTTTGAGAAAAATTTTATGAAAAAAGGAACATATTTCCCGCATGAAATCTCTCGCGGGTTTTGGCCCTTGGAAGCCTTGCGGCTTTACGAAGGGGGAAGCCCAAAGGAATCGGAATGATTGCAATAAAAAAGATCCGACCATACCGCCGATCGAAATCGGTTTCAGATTCGGATCCTGATGAATTGGAGCGGGAAACGAGACTTGAACCCGCGACATTTACCTTGGCAAGGTAACGCTCTACCACTGAGCTATTCCCGCATA
>CDZB01020226.1_pt1 | contig 77987 bp, 69 predicted proteins | sample 554961 | NCBI WGS metagenome assembly CDZB01 (sample SAMEA3182106, study PRJEB8094) | gut metagenome | biome: human; feature: gut; material: Stool; isolation source: human stools | place: Canada | collected 2013-02-26 | reverse complement strand
CATGCGGGCACGAAGCGCGAAAACGGCGTTCTCAAAACGGACGGCGGCAGGGTGCTCGGCGTGTGCGCGAAGGGCAAAACGGTCGCCGAGGCGCGCGAAAAGGCGTACGCGAACGTGAAAAAGATACACTTCGACGGAATGCATTACCGCACCGATATCGGCATCAAATACAATAAATAAAGAGGAAGCGAGCGATGATCTACAGAATTTTCGTTGAAAAAAAGGACAATTTGCAGGCGAAGAAAATAAAAGACGACCTTTCCGCGCAGCTCTCCATTCATGCGGACGGCGTGCGCGAAATCATCCGTTACGACGTTGAGGGGCTTTCCGAAGAGGAACTCAAAGCCGCCGTCGTGAACGTATTTTCCGAGCCGCCCGTAGACAACGTATATTTTGAAGAGGTTTCTTTCGATAAAGAATACAAGGTGTTTGCGATCGCCTTCCTCGACGGGCAGTACGACCAGCGCGCGGACAGCGCGGCGCAGTGCGTGCAGCTTCTGACAAAAAAGGCGCGCCCGCTCATCAAGTGCGCGCGCGTCGTCGCGGTGAAAGGCGTTTCCGACGAAGAGCTTGCCCGCATCAAAAAGCATCTCATCAACCCCGTGGAAAGTTCGGAAGTTTCCCTTGCCAAGCCCAAGACGCTCGCCCGCGCGAAGATGCAGACGCAGGACGTGAAAGAGGTGGCGGGGTTCATCGCCATGTCCGACGAGGAGATCGCGGCTTACCACAAAAAGAACGGGTTCGCCATGAGCGTGGAAGATCTGGCGTTCGTGCGCGATTATTTCAAAAAAGAGGGCAGGAACCCGACGGAGACGGAAGTCAAGGTGATAGACACCTATTGGTCGGATCACTGCCGCCACACGACCTTTGCGACCGAGATAAGGGACGTAAAAATAGATTCCGACAACCCGCACATCGCAAAGGCTTATCGGCTGTATCAGGATCTTTTCGCGGAATTCAACGCGAAGCGGGAAGATAAATATCCCTGCCTCATGGACATCGCGACCATCGCGGTGAAAAAATTGAAAAAAGAGGGCAGGCTGGACAATCTGGATATTTCCGACGAGATCAACGCCTGCTCCATCTGCATAGACGCGGAGATAGACGGCAAGGCGGAAAAATATCTCGTCATGTTCAAGAACGAAACGCACAACCACCCGACCGAAATAGAGCCGTTCGGCGGAGCGGCGACCTGCCTCGGCGGCGCCATCCGCGATCCGCTTTCGGGCAGGACGTATGTCTATCAGGCGATGCGCGTGACGGGTTCGGCCGATCCGCGGGAAAAGATAGAGGACACCCTCCCCGGCAAACTTCCGCAGCGCGTCATCACCAAGACGGCTGCGGCGGGATTTTCTTCCTACGGCAACCAGATCGGGCTTGCGACGGGCATCGTTGACGAAGTGTACGACCCCGGTTACAAGGCGAAGAGGCTGGAAACGGGCTTCGTCGTCGGCGGGGCAAAGCGCGACATGGTGTACCGCGAAAAACCGAAGGCGGGCGACGTGATCATCCTGCTCGGCGGCGAAACGGGGCGGGACGGTTGCGGCGGAGCCACGGGCTCGTCCAAGGCGCACGACGCGCATTCGGTGGAGACCTGCGGCGCGGAAGTGCAGAAGGGCAACCCTCTCACCGAGCGCAAATTGCAGAGACTGTTTTTGAATAAAGAGGCGACCCGCCGCATCAAAAAATGCAACGACTTCGGCGCGGGCGGCGTTTCCGTCGCCATCGGCGAACTTTCGGACGGGCTGGTCATCAACCTCGACAAAGTTCCCCTCAAATACGAAGGGCTGTCGGGTACGGAGCTTGCCATTTCCGAATCTCAGGAGCGCATGGCGGTCGTCGTGGACGCAAAGGAACAGGACGAGTTCATCCGCCTTGCCGCGGAAGAGAACCTCGCGGCGACGCCCGTCGCGGTCGTTACGGACGACAGGCGCATGAAGATGCTCTTCAAGGGGCGCGCCATCGTCGATATTTCGAGGGACTTCCTCGATACGAACGGCGTAAAACAGGTCATTTCCGCCGAGATCGAAGAGAAAGTGACCGATTTCTTCAAGTGCCGCACGGAGAAATTTGCGGAAGGGCTTACCAAAGCGCTCTCTTCCCTCAACGTCTGCTCCAAGAAGGGGCTTTCGGAGATGTTCGACTCGACCATCGGCGCGCGCAGCGTGTACATGCCCTTCGGCGGCAAACGCCAACTTACGCCCGCCATCGCGATGGCGGCGAAGATCTGCGGGGGAGAAACGGACGTCGCCACCGTGTCCGCTTACGGGTATTCGGCAAAACTGATGCGCGGCGCGCCGTTCACGGGCGCAATTTACAGCGTCGTGGCGTCCGTCGCGAAACTCATCGCGGCGGGGTGCGATTACGATGAGATCCGCCTCACCTTCCAGGAATTTTTCATGCGCTTGAACCGCGACCCCAAACGCTGGGGCGTGCCGCTTTCGGCTCTGCTCGGCGCGCTGTACGCGCAGATCGGGTTGGGGCTCGGCGCGATCGGCGGAAAGGACAGCATGAGCGGTACCTTCGAACACATCGACGTTCCGCCCACGCTCATCTCCTTCGCGCTTGCGCCCGCAAAGGCGAGCGGGCTCATCTCGAACGTGCTCGAAAAGGCGGGCACGAAACTTTGGCTCGTGCCCGTGCCCAAAGACGGGAGCGAAGTGCCCGATTTCAAAAAATTCGCGGAAGTCTGCCGCGAAGTGCATAAAAATATACAGAGCGGGAACATCCGCTTTGCGACGGTCGTGGAAAACGGCGGCACGGCGGCTGCCGTGGCGAAGTCCTGCTTCGGCAACGGTCTCGGCTTTGCCTTCGAAGGGGATGCAAAAACGCTGCTTTCCGAGCGGTACGGCGACCTCGTCGTGGCGCTTGACGATCCCGGCGCGGTATCCTTCGATAAAATTTATATCGGGAAAACCGCGGAAAAGGATTTTACCCTCGGCGGCGACGTACTGAAAGAGAAAGACGCGCTCGAAGCGTTTACGGGCGCTTTGGAAAACGTGTTCCCCAACAGCGCGCCCGCGGCGGGCGTTGCCGTGGACTGCGATTTTGTCAGCGGCGGCAGATGTTACGAAAATATAGCGATCAAAACGGCGAAGCCGCGCGTGTTTATTCCCGTATTTCCCGGTACGAACTGCGAGTTGGATACGGCGCGCAAGTTCCGCCTTGCGGGCGCGGAATGCGACGTGGTCGTTTTGAAGAACAGGAGCGCCTCCGACATCGAAGAGAGCGTGAAGGCTTTTGCCGACGCCGTTTCCCGCGCGAACATCGTGGCGTTCCCCGGCGGTTTTTCGGGCGGCGACGAGCCCGACGGCAGCGGCAAGTTCATCGCTACGACCTTCCGCAACCCGTATATCGCCGAAGAGATCGAAAAACTTTTGAAACAGCGCGACGGGTTGATCCTGGGTATCTGCAACGGCTTCCAGGCGCTCATCAAATTGGGGCTCGTGCCTTACGGAGAGATCCGTCCGCTCGAAAGCGGCAGCCCGACTTTGACGTACAACAACATTTCGCGCCATGTTTCCACGCTCGTGGATATCCGCGTCGCGTCGAATAAGAGCCCCTGGCTTGCGGCGTGCAAGGTGGGCGACGTGTTCACCGTGCCCGTATCGCACGGCGAAGGCAAGATCGTAGCCCCCGAAAGCGAACTCATCAAAATGCGCGAAAAGGGGCAGATCGCCACGCAGTACTGCGACCTGAACGGAAAGCCCACCATGCTTTACCCGTACAACCCGAACGGTTCGGCTTGGGCGATCGAGGGCATCACCTCGCCCGACGGCAGGGTATACGGCAAGATGGGGCATACCGAGCGCACGGGCGAAAACCTGTACAAAAACTGCACGGGCAATTTCGACATGAAACTGTTCGAAAGCGGCGTTAAATATTTTAAGTAAATAAAGACCGAAGGCTGCGGTTTTCCGCGGCCTTCGGTTCGTATATGAGAGGGGATGTTCACTTTGATTAAAGCACTTTATCAGCAGTCTATCCACTCGATTTCGCTTTCGGCTTCCCAAAAAGTTTTATTGTCCCATATTGGAGCAGCAAGAAACGCCTCGACGACATCCGCGCGTTTGTCGTAGGGTTTTGTCATAGTACACAATGGGATATATGGAGTGGGGTTAGGGGGCTCGGGTTCCATTTGATCCAGAACAAGCGTAAAATTATTGTTCTTTACCCAACCTTGTATAAAATATTTAACTCCTTTGTAAAGGAACCACCTTTCGTCTCCATAGTAAAGTCCATCTACAAATTCGTTCACATTTCCGTCTATCATTGTTCTGTCACTCCCTTAAAATATTTCTTGTAGAACTCATATTCTTGTTTAGATATATCCTCATTTCACGGAAAGAGCCGTCGGGTTTTAGTTTGATATATACGTTGCTTGTATGTGATTCTTCGGGCAAAGAGTGTTTACCGCCTATGCCTTTCAGCACCTTAACGCCATTGATCTTACCGACTGTTTTGTATGTATATGCGACGTTATTGCCGCTTGCAAAAGTGCCGCGCCCGCCCATTAGCTCACCGCCTTTCTCGATGAGAAATAATCTACGGGGATAATGTTCCCGCGCATTTCGGCAAATAGTGTGCTGATATTTTCAGCCAAAGAGGACTTCAATTTCATTTTCAACCTCATATATTGTTTTCCCGTCAAAAATTTTTGCATTTTCAAATTGTTTGGCGCATTCGGCAAAATTTTTGCCTTTGCAGCGGAAGATGTATTCTCCTTTCCCAAAACATTGAAATATGGCCATTTCTATGGTTCTATCATCAATGTTTGCTGACTCCAGAAAATAGCGATTCCCCTTATAGAGGAATTCTTTTTCCGGGCCGCCCGTAGAGTATAAATCGTCTATGAATTGATTTAAACTATTTCCTTTCATTGCTGACTCCTTTGAATAAGTGTTTGTATTTTTCGTAAAGAGGATCTCCCGGAAACAATCTTATCTTTTGCGCCGACCTATGATTGATTATACCGGGTGTGGCGTGAATGTGGGCATGCAATATCTTGTCTTGCCCTAAAACAGGCTCATTATGATAACCGATTTCGAGTACAACCTCATGGCGATCATTATACTCTCTGTATTGTCGAAACACGCCGTTTTTATCGAGCAATAAGTAAGCCATTGAAGAGTGAGATTCTTCCGGCAGTTTAAGCGCGTTATTGCTATTTTGTGGTTGAAGCACCTTAACGTCATTGATCTTACCGACTGTTTTGTATGTGTATGCAACGTTGTTGCCGCTTGCAAAAGTACCGCGTCCGCCCATTATCTCACCTCCAAATCAGCCATACAACACTTCAATATCTTTTTCAGCTTCATATAACGACATTCCATTGAAGATTTTAGCATTTACAAAAGATTTCACACAGTCGTGGCGTTCGGAAGAAGTATGGCTGAACAGAGTACGCGGTGATATTTCTATCGTACAGGCTTCGAGTGTATAAACATTAGTGTTTGGAGAAAAGTAGCCACGGATCATATATCTCACTCCCTGATAAGATATTTCTTTTTCGGGATTATGATACAAATCGTCTATAAATTCATTTAGATTATTTCCTTTCATTTCATTTTACTCCCTTAAAGTATTTTTTGTATTTTCCATATTCGCTTGTTGTGATCGCCCGTGCCGGAAGACGAAAATCTATTCCGGGTGAAGAATATTCATGGACATGGAATACCGGTTCACCGTGTGTTGATATGCCGCGTTCAAAATGATAACCTATTTCAAAGATGGGCAAATGGTTTTTATCGTATTCCACATATTGACGAAAAACTCCGTTTTTACCGAGAACAATATACCTGTTTGAAGAATGTGCTTCGGGAGGCATACTGTAACTTTTTCTAGAATCTATTGGCTGAAGCACCTTAACGCCATTGATCTTACCGACTGTTTTGTATGTATATGCGACGTTATTGCCGCTTGCAAAAGTGCCGCGTCCGCCCATTATCTCACCGCCTTTCTCGATGAGAAATAATCTACGGGGATAATGTTCCCGCGCATTTCGGCAAACGGAGTACCGAAACAGATGATCGTTTCGGGGTTCAGTCTTTCGAGCATAGCGTCATAACCGCGCATGAATCCCGTTTTGTTTTTCTTGCAGCCTATCATGCCTATTGCTACGACTGCATTTTGTTCTACACCATCAAAGCAGAAATCATAAGTGGGGGCGAGTCCCCAACTTACAGTAGGGTAGACTGTAAGTCCGTGCGATTGCCAATATGCGCCGCACCAGCGGTTTTTTGCGATATTCTCTATCTGACGCCAAAGCGGCATATCGGCGTAAAGAGAATAGTCGGGTGTAAGAAGAAATTTGTATTGCGAGTATTTGCGCAAACTCTTTTGCGGATTGTCGTAAATATGTTCGAAACGATAATCATCCACAAAGAAGTGCACGCCGCATTCACGGTTGTATTCTTCTTTCGATTTTGTGTCGGAACAGGCGATGAGTTTTACGTCGCTTACAATAGGCTGACGCTTAACGATCGGTATGTTCCATTTTCCTGAGCACGGATACTCATTGCGCAGGAATGTTTGTTTCAGTCTTACTTCGTTTGAGTGCATATACTGCACCTCCTGTTAAAAATGTCAACCTTTGGTTGCCGTCAAGAAAATTGTTGACATAAAAGACAGGATTTGCTACAATACATATGTCATGGATGTGTTATAGCATTCATCCCGAAAGGTCTTGATCTGATCGTTGCAGCGATTTTTTCAAGGCTTTTCTTTTATGTTTTTCTCTGAAATTAAATTTAAGCAGACTTTGAATTTTTTATTTTTTCGCGTTCAACGGCGCGCAGTTGCGAATCAGCGCACGCCAAAGAAACGGCGCAAGACTTATGAATTTCATTTGAAGACATCCCGTCTATCAAATAGGACGGGGCAAGCAGTTCGCCGCCAAATACGTTGGCTTGCCATTCCGAATTTCGGTAACACGGAATTTTACCGATTGGATCGGATTGACAAAACTCGATTGATCCCTCATCGTGCATAAAAAAATGACCGATTTCATGCGCGAGAGTCAAACGGTCGCGCCCGTTTCCGTGACATGCGCCGATATATACATCCTCACGGATGCATATCTTGTTTTCACTTGGGACGGTTTTGCCATGCAGTTCGCCCATTTCTTCCTGTGGGCAAATTTCGAGTATAAAACCTGAAAATACTTCGGGCAATATTCTTTCAATGAACCAGATAATGTCGAAGTATAAATCATTTTCGACACCCAAAGCACGGCGGATTCCTCTGACAAATGTCCAAATCTCTTGCCGTGATGTAGGTTTAACCGGGATCCCGCTCATTTGTTTTCCTCGTTTTGCATCAATTTTTTAATTGCGTCTAACTGTTCATCGGTTAAATCGCTGAAAGAGCGTGCGAATGATACTGCAAGTTTTTTGGCGTTAGGCGAGGCCTCTCCGAAATCAAGTATAACTGCTTTCTCAGAAGCAGAAATGGCTTCATCCAGAGCATCTTCCTGGGAAGGGGTAAGCCGATAGGCTGAGCGGATCTTTAAATTCCACTCGTAGGGCATTTTTTTCTTTCCGAGTTCTACCGCAGACAAAAACGACGGAGTAACGCCAAGTTTTTGCGCCATTGTCAAAAGTACTTCGCCTTGATCGATGCGTAATTTTTTAAGGAATTTACCGATTTCAGTCATAATTAAACACCTCTATGTTTCATTGTAAGCATATGATAGCACATAAATTCATAAAAGTCAACTAATTGGTTCAATATTTTTACTTAAATGTTTAAAACGTTTCCAAAGTTGATTCACCTTTTTGCCGCGCGATCGGCGAAGCGCATGCCAAAAACAGGTAACATTTGCACAAATGCTTTACTTTTCGGAGATATTGTGTTATACTTATCTTCAATAACACAAGCGGTTGCGTATCGGAGAAAGTATTTATGAAATGTATGTATTGCGGATGCACGGAAAGCAAGGTCATCGACAGCCGTTCCACGGACGAGGGGCGCACCATACGCAGAAGGCGCGAGTGTATGCAGTGCGGCAGGCGCTTCACGACGTATGAAACCATCGAAACGACCCCCGTGCTCGTCATCAAAAACGACGGGACGAGGCAGGCTTTCGACGCGAACAAGATCAAAAACGGCATTATAAAAGCGTGCGAAAAGAGGCCCGTTTCCCTTTCCAAGATCGACAAACTCGTCGAGGATATCAAAAAGGAGGTCTACAACTCGCTCGAGCAGGAGATCTCTTCCAAGCGTATCGGCGAAATGGTCATGGAGGGGCTTCGCGGAATCGACGAGGTCGCTTACGTCCGCTATGCGTCCGTATACAGGCAGTTTACAGACATCTCTTCCTTTATGCGCGAACTGGAAACGCTCATGCAGCATAAAGACAATAAATCAGACGAAAAACAGCCCGAATGACGGGCTTTTTTCTTCGTTTCAGGGAAATATGACGAAAAAAATTTTTGTAGGCAACGTTCCCGTGGGCGGGGGCGAACGCGTGAAAATACAATCGATGACGACTGCAAAGACGAGCGACGTGCCCGCCGTTCTGAAACAGATAAACGCCTTGGCAAATGCGGGGTGCGACATCGTGCGCGTCGCCGTGCCCGACGAGGCGGCGGCGCGGGCGGTCAGGGAAATTAAGGCGGCTTCGCCTCTTCCCGTCGTCGCGGATATCCATTTTTCGGCAAGGCTCGCGGTGCTCGCCATCGAAAACGGGGCGGATAAAGTGCGCATCAATCCCGGCAATATCGGCGGCGAAGACAAAATCGCGCTCGTTGCCGACTGCGTAAAGGCGCATCGTATCCCCGTGCGGGTGGGCGCGAATACGGGCAGCATCGAAAAGGGGTTTCTCGAAAAATACGGGAAGAACGAATTTTCCCTCGTAGAGAGCGCCCTCTATAACGTGGGAATATTGGAAAAGCACGGCATATCCGACATTGCGATTTCGGTGAAAGCGTCCGACGTGCCGCTCACCGTGCGCGCGTACAAACTTCTCTCGCAGAGGTGCGATTATCCGCTGCACCTCGGCGTTACGGAGGCGGGCACGAAGGAGAGCGGCGTGGTCAAGAGCAGCATCGGCATAGGCGCGCTGCTTTTGGACGGCATAGGGGACACGATCCGCGTTTCCCTGTCGGCGGATCCCGTGGAAGAGATCTACGCCGCCAGGCGCATTTTGCGCGCGCTCGGGTTGGAAGAGGACTATGCCGACGTGATCGCCTGCCCGACCTGCGGGCGGTGCGAGTGGGACTGCATGGCGCTCGCCGAAAAGGTGGAAAAGAGGGCGTTCGGCGCGAAAAAGAAGTGCAGGATCGCCGTGATGGGCTGTATCGTGAACGGCCCCGGCGAGGCTGCGGACGCCGATATCGGCATCGCGGGCGGGAAAGATTCCTGCCTGATCTTCCGCAAAGGCGTGCCCGAGACAAAAGTTCCGCGGGAGCGCGCGGAAGAAGAATTTATGAAGCGAGTGGACGGGCTTTTAGGAAAGTGACGCATGACGAGAGAGGAATTTTTGGAACGGCTGCACGGGAGGGAAAATTTCGGGCGCGCCGTGCTCAATAAGATAGAGATCGATAAGGACAAGCGGCGCTGTGAATTCACGCTGGTGACGGACGCCGCATATACGCCCGAGGACGAGGCTTTTGCGGAAAAACTGGCGCGGGAAGCGGTGCCCGCTTCGCTCGCCGTTTCGGTGAAGATCTCCAAGCTGGTCGCGGACGCGCAGCTGGTGCGGCACAAGATCGTCGAATACCTGTCGCAAAATCACCGCGCCGCGGCGGCGTTCGTCACGGCGGAGGACATCGGCGTCGAACAGAGCGGGGGCACGGTCAGATTCACGTTCGGCGTGGACGAGGAGGAGAGAAGGTTTTTCGAGACGCGCGGCATCGTCGAGGGCGTCGCCGCCATGCTGGAAAACAGTTTCTGCAACAAGTTCGAGGGCGCGCTCGTTTATAAGGACAAGGGCGAAATTCCGGACGAGACGGAGGAAGCGGATGAGGACGACGAGCCGCTCGATTACCGGCCTGCGCGCACCTTCAAAATACACGACTTCGAGCCGATAGACTTTGCCGACGTGCCCAAAGTCGCGACCTATATCAAAGACTGTACATTCCGTTCCGCCTCTCTGACGGTGTGCGGGAAGATCGAATTCATACAGGAGCGCACCTCGCAGAAAGGAAAGCCGTACCTTCGTTTCACCGTTTCCGACCCGACGGCGCGCATGAGCTTTTCCTATTTCATCAAAAAGAAAACGGAAGAAAAGGTGCGCGCGCTGCAACCGGGAGACTGGATCGTCTGTACGGGCGAGAACGAATTTTTCAACGACCGCCTGAGTTTTACCGCGCGGTATGTGAACAGGGGAAACCCGCCGCCCGACTTCGTGCCCGAAAAACTGCCGACGAAAGCCGTGCCCGCGCACTATAAAGTCGTCGCGCCCGAAAAACTGACCGACTACAATCAGATGAATCTGTTTGACAGGAGCGTCATTCCCGACTGTCTGAAAGAAAACACCTTCGTGGTGTTCGACCTGGAAACGACGGGGCTGGTCAATATCCCGACGAACGGAAAGATGGACGCGATCACGGAGATCGGCGCGGTCAAGATCATAGACGGGGAGATCCGCGAGCGGTTCACCACCCTCGTCAACCCCGAGCGCGCGCTTTCGGAAGAGATCGTAAAGCTTACCGGCATCACCGACGACATGGTGAAGGACGCGCCCAAGATCGGCGAGGTCATTCCCGATTTTTATAAATTCTGCGACGGGTGCTTCCTCGTCGGGCACAACGTGCAGTTCGACTACCGCTTTATACAGTACTACGGCGCGCAGGAAGATTACGCCTTCGAGCAGAAAACGTTCGACACGCTGTCCATCGCGCAGTCGGAATTGTTCCTTAAAAACTACAAACTGGATACGATCGCCGACCATTACGGCATCGTGTTCAACCACCACAGGGCGTGCGACGACGCGCTGACCACGGCAAAAATATTTATCGAGCTGATAAAAGCGAAAAAATGCTTGCCAAACGCTTAACGGTATGGTATAATATACATACTGAATACGTTAGCTTGAGATTGAGAGTGGGTCACCGCTCTCAAATCTTTTTATGTGCGGGTTTTCCCGCAAAGAAAGGAGCGGGGCATGAAAGTCAAAAGCGCGGAAGAGATCGAAAAGGCGCTCGCGCCGGTCGCGGAAGAGATCGGGGTCGGGATTTACGAGATCGTGTTCAAACAGGGGAAAAATCCTTCGTTGACCGTGTTTCTGGATACGGAAAAGGAGGGCGGGATCGACCTGGATACCTGCGAAAAATTCCATAACGCGATCGACCCCGTGCTGGACGAGCTCGACCCGACGTACGGGCAGCCGTATACGCTCAACGTGAGCAGCCCGGGCATAGACCGGCCTTTCAAAAAGGACAGCGATTATCTCCGCCATATCGGAAAAAAGGTGGAGATCAAACTGTACGCGCCGATGAAAGGCGAGAAATTTTTTGAAGCCGTCCTTTTGGAGTACAATCCCGCGGCGGGCAACGTGACCGTGGAAAAGAAAGGGGAAACTTTCAAGCTGAATCTTTCGCAAATCGTGAAAATGTCCGAAGCGATCGAATTCGATCAATGAGGAAAACCCGACAAAATACATTTCATTAAAACATCGAGGAGACGACAATGGTTAACAAGGAGTTCTTTGCAGCGCTCGAAGATCTGGAAGCGGAAAAGGGGATCAGCAGCGAGATATTTTTGGACGCGCTCCGCGGGGCGCTTGTCGCGGCGTACAAAAAACAGTACGACGGCGGCGCGGGCACGGTGGACGTCGCGCTCAACCCCGAAAAGGGCTCGATCAAATTTTATACGGTCAAAACGGCGGTGGAAGAGGTTATCGACCCCGAGAAGGAGATCTCTCTCGCCGAAGCGCACACCCTGAAAAAGAGTTATAAACTCGGCGACGAAGTCAGGCAGGAGTTCGTGCCCAAGGACTTCGGCCGCATCGCCGCGCAGACCGCGAAACAGGTCATCCTGCAAAAGCTCCACGAAACGGAGCGCGACAATACGCTGAATGAGTATTCCGACAAGAAAGACGAGCTGATGACCTGCGTCGTCCGCAAGGTGGACTCGAAAAACGTGTACGTCGAACTCGGCAAGGGCCAGGTCGAGGGGGTCATGCTCCCGCAGGATCAGGTGCCCGGCGAAAAATATAACGTCAACGACCGCATCAAGGTCTACGTGAAGAATATCAAAAACAACGGCAGGAACGCGCAGGTGCTCGTTTCCCGCGCGTCGGCGGGCCTTGTGAAGAGGCTGTTCGAAAACGAAGTTCCCGAGATCAAGTCGGGTTCGGTCGTCGTGAAGGCGATCACGCGCGAGGCGGGCCAGCGCACGAAAATGGCGATCGCCAGCACAGATCCGCAGGTGGACGCTGTCGGCGCGTGCGTCGGCAATAAGGGCGCGCGCGTCAACGCGGTCGTTGCCGAGCTCGGCGGAGAAAAGGTGGACATTATTCAATGGAGCGAAAACCCGCTCGAATTCATCGCAAAGGCGCTTTCGCCCGCAAAGGTCATCTCGGTGACGCAGGTGGACGAAAAATCCGCCGTCGCCGTCGTGCCCGACGACAAACTTTCTTTGGCGATCGGCAGGGACGGGCAGAACGCCCGCCTTGCGGCGCGGCTCACGGGCTGGAAGATCGACGTGAAGAGCGAGAGTGCGGCGGCAAAACTCGCCGCCATGCAGCAGGAAGCGGAAGAAGCGGAACCGGAAACGGCGGAGGATGCGCCCGAAGAGGAATAAGGGGCGCTTTTGAGAGAGGTGCGGCGTGAAAGTCAAAAAGATCCCGATGCGCATGTGCATCGCGTGCCATGAGATGAAACCGAAAAAGGAGATGCTCCGCATCGTCAAGCCCAAGGAGGGCGACGCTTTTATCGATTTCACGGGCAAGGCCGCAGGGCGGGGCGCGTATATCTGCGACAATCCCGACTGCATCAGGAAACTGAAAAAGGCGAAACTGCTCAACAAGACTTTTTCGATGCCGATATCCGACGACGTGTATCAGCGGATCGAGGAGGAGTTTTTTGCAGGCAAGTAAGGCGATGCGCTATCTCGGGCTGTGTATCCGCGCGGGTAAGCTCACGTGCGGGTTCAATGCGCTGGAAGCGGAAAAAAAGGACGTTTATCTGCTCATTTTGTGTTCTTCTGCATCGGAGAACGCAAAAAAGAGCGCGCTGAAGCTCAAAAACAAATTCGGCTGCGAGCTTTTGGAATATACGGGCGGACTGCTCGAGGACGCGACGGGCAAGCCGAATTGCAAGATCGCGGCGGTGAAGGAAAAAAACCTGGCGGGAGCGATCCTGTCGGTTTCGGGCGATGATTTGAAAATCTATTCGGGAGGCAATGGTTAAGCAACATGGCAGAGGCGAAGAAGAATTACGCGAATATCGAAAACATCAATACTCTTCTCGGCGCTGACGGGATAGGCGCGCTTTTGAAGGAAGTGCAGGGCACGGAAAAGAAAGTGGGCGATATCCTGAGAAAACTTTCCGATCTCGAGGGTGCGGCGAAAGCGCGCGCGCAGGAAGAGGCGGAAAAAGCCGAGGCGGAGGCCCGCGCGGCGGAAGAGCGTGCCGCGGCGGAGAGAGCTGCCGAAGCGCGGGCGCAAGCCGAAAAGGCTGCGCAAGCCGAGCCCGCCAAGCCTTCGGAAGAAAAGAAGGAAGAAAAAGCGGAAACGGTCAAAGCGGAGAACAAGGCCGAAACCGCCGAGAGAGAAGCGGCGGAAAACCCTCCGGAAAAGAATACGGAAAAACAAGAGGAAGCCGCGCAGGCGAAACAGCCGGAAGAGACGAAGCCGGCTGACGAAAAACCCGCAGAGAAGAAACCCGCAGAACAAAAGCCCGCGCAAAAGCCGGAGCGCACGTTCGTCAACAGCGAGCGCGCAGAGCGGCCCGCGCGTCCCGCTTACGGCGGCGAACGTCCCGCTTATAACAACAACGGCCAGCGCCCCGCGTACGGCGACCGCGCACAGGGTCAGGGACGCCCTTACGGCGACCGCCCCGCAAACAGGCCGGCGTTCGGCGACAGGCGGCAGGCTTCGGGCGCCGCAGGCGCGTCGCAAAGGCCGTACAACGGAACGGCGGGCGCAAGGACGCCTATGGGCAGGCCTTCCGTCCCCGGGCAGAGACCGACGGCCGGCGGGCCGCGTTTCGGAAGCGCGCCGCAGGTGACCCCGCCGGCGCAGAATAAAAACGCAAACAAAAAGAAAACGTACGACAAACCTTACGTCGAGCAGAAAAAGACGGTCAGCAAACGCGCGCTCGTCAAACAGCAGGTCTCCGTTTCCGACTTCGACGAGGACAAGAGCGGTTACAGGAAACTGCGCGTCAAGAAGCAAAAGCAGCAGACGGTGCAGACGGTCAAGATCGACCACGCGGTCGTGACGACGGAGAACATCCCGCTGAAAGTATTGAGCGAAAAACTCGGCATTACGGCGGTGGAGATCACCAAACGTCTCTTCAAAGAGGGCATCGCAAAGACGATCAACGACTCGATCGATTACGATACGGCGGCTTATATCGCTTCCGATCTCGGTATCGAACTCGAATACAAGCCTGAAAAGACGGCGGAAGAAGCGCTCAGCGAAATTTACGGGGAAGAGACTTCGGAAAATGAAAACAGCGTGACGCGCCCGCCCGTCGTGACCGTTATGGGACACGTCGACCACGGCAAGACCTCCCTTCTCGATAAGATCAGAAGCACCAACGTGACCGCGGGCGAAGCGGGCGGCATTACCCAGCATATCGGCGCGTATTCGGTCACGGTGGACGGCAAAGTCATCACATTCCTCGATACGCCCGGTCACGAAGCGTTCACGGCGATGCGCGCGCGCGGCGCGTCCGTCACGGATATCGTCGTTTTAGTCGTCGCGGCCGACGACGGCATCATGCCGCAGACGGTGGAAGCGATCAACCACTCCAAGGCGGCGAACGTGCCGATCATCGTCGCCGTAAACAAAATGGATAAACCCGAAGCGAACCTCGACCGCGTAAAACAGGGGCTTACGAACAACGGCCTCGTGCCCGAAGAGTGGGGCGGCGACGCGATCGTCGTGCCTGTTTCGGCAAAGACGGGCGAAGGCATAGGGAACTTGCTCGAGGCCATCAACCTCGTTGCGGAAGTCAAAGAGCTGAAGGCGAACCCGAATCAGCCTGCGCGCGGAACGATCATCGAGGCGAAGCTGGACAAGGGCAAAGGCCCCGTCGCGTCCGTGCTCATCCAGAACGGCACGCTGCATACGGGCGACAATATCATTTCCGGCACGACTTCGGGCAGGGTGCGCGCCATGATCGACGACAAGGGCAGGACGGTCAAGTCCGCAGGGCCTTCCATGGCGGTCTCCATTCTGGGATTGGAAGAAGTGCCGAATGCGGGCGATTCCATCATTGCGGTCGATCAGGATAAACTCTTAAAGCAGGTACTTGAAGAGAGAAAGAGAAAGGAGAGCGAGGCTCTCGTCAAATCGCAGACCCGCGTGACCCTCGACGACGTGTTCGGCAAGATCGCCGAAGGCAAGATCAAGGGGCTCAACATCATCGTGAAAGGCGACGTGCAGGGCTCGGTCGAAGCGGTCAAACAGTCCCTTCTCAAACTTTCCAACGACGAAGTGCGCGTGCATATCCTGCACAGCGGCGCGGGCGCGATCAACGAGTCCGACGTCATGCTGGCCGATTCTTCCAATGCGATCATCGTCGGCTTCAACGTCCGTCCCGACACGAAGGCGAAGGCGCTTGCGGAGCGCAGCGGCGTCGACGTGCGCACGTACAGGATCATTTACGAGCTTCTCGACGATATCCAGGCAGCGCTCAAGGGCATGCTCGCGCCCAAGTACAGGGAAGTGATGACGGGCAAGTGCGACGTTTTGCAGACGTTCAAGATCACGGGCGTCGGCATGGTCGCGGGCTGCTACGTGACCGAGGGCAAGATCGTGCGCAGCGGCAAACTTCGCATTTACCGCGACGACATCATGATCGTCGAAGGCGCGGTGCGCCAGCTCAAACGCTTCAAGGACGACGTGAAGGAAGTTTCCGGCGGCTTCGAATGCGGCGTGAGCATCGACGGGTTCGACGGTATCAAGGTCGGCGACGTCATCGAGTGCTATATCACGGAAGAAATACCCGCGTAAAAGATTGTTGCGGGACGGCGCGCTTTTGGATGCGCGCAATACGTAAAATATCGGCGGAGACCCGTTGCGGAATCATTCCGCGGCGGGCCTTTTTAACGGCGCGGAGGGAATGCTTCGGAGACGGGGGAGGCCGTATTCCGATTTTTGTTCGGGTACGGAGTGCGGATGAGCCGAGCGTACGAACCGTATGCGCTTCGCAAAACGCATGAGAACGCGCGGATTTGCGGAATCTATATCAATGGGCGCGCATGGCGGAAGCTGTGTCTTTCAGCGCGCAAAATGGAAAGGAGCGGTCATATGAAATCATTGCGGGGGGAGAGACTCTCTTCCGAATATCAGAAAGCGGTCTACGAGATCATCTCGACGACCTTGAAAAACAGGACGGACAAGATCAAAGGGCTTGTCAGCGTGACGGGCGCGGATGTTTCGCCCGATCTGAAGAACGCGAAAATTTACGTCAGCATACTTGCGAAGAACGACGAAGAAAAAAAGGCGACATTTGACGAACTCTGCGCGCACGCGGGGTTTATCCGCCACGAGCTTGCGCATATGATGCGTTCGCGCACCGTGCCCGAGATCCGTTTTTTGTGGGACGGCAGCTTTGAATACGGCGAAAAGATCGACCGGCTCATCAAGCAGCTCGAAGAGAAAGAGGACGGAAAAAGCACGGACGGGGAGGGCGGCAAATGAACCTGACCCTTGCCGAAATTGCGGAACAATTAAAAAGGCTGAAAAGCGCCGTGATCTTCTGCCATATGCGCCCCGACGGGGACGCTGTGGGGGCGGCGATGGGACTGAAAAGGCTGCTCGAACGCTGCGGCGTTGCGTGCTCCGTCGCGTGCGAGAGCGTCATACCCGAAAAATTCCGCTTTTTGCCCGATATGGACGCGTTTTCCGCTCCCGTCGACATGGATGCGGAGGCGTTTATCGCCGTCGATTCAAGCGATGAGAACAGGCTCGGGAAGTACGGAGATCTGTTCGCGAAGGCGAAAAAGGTCAAGTTCAATATCGATCACCATATATCCAATACGCGTTTTGCCGACTATAACCATGTGGACGACGTTTCCGCTTCGTGTGAGATCGTGACCCGCCTCGCCGAACATCTCGGCGGCGTGAACGATGCGGTAACGGCGACTTTTCTGATGACGGGGCTGAGTTCGGACACGGGCAACTTCGCGCACAAAAACGTGACGGCGGATACTTTCCGCGCGGCGGCGTATCTTGCCGAACGCGGCGCGGACATCAACCTCGTGCAGTATAACATGTTCAAAAAGCAGACGAAAGAGCGCGCGAGGCTCTTCGGCGAAACGATGTCGAAGATACGTTACTTTGCCGAGGGAAAAATTGCGGTGATCGCCGTTACGAAGGGCGATCTGGAGCGCACGGGGGCGACTTCTGACATGACGGAAGGGTTTATCGATTTTCCTCTCGGTGTGGACGGCGTGGAAGTGGCTGCCTGCCTTTTGGAGACCGCGCAGAAAAAATTCAAGATCTCTCTCAGATCCAAAGGAAAAGTGAACGTGAACGAGATCGCGGCGGTGTACGGCGGCGGCGGGCATATCCTCGCCAGCGGCTGCATGATCGGCGGGGAGCTGGAAGAGGTTGTCGACAAACTGCGTTATACGATCGTGCAGCACCTTGCGGATTGAATCGCGGACGTTCCGCATGCAGGAGCAAAACATGGAAAACATAAGCGGATTTATCAGCCTGAATAAGCCTTCCGGCATGTCGAGCGCCGCCGCGGTTTCCAGGGTGAAACGCGCGACGGGCATGGCTTGCGGTCATATGGGCACGCTCGACCCGATGGCGGAGGGGGTGCTACCCGTGGCGGTGGGCAATGCGGCGCGCCTGTTCAATTACCTTTTGGAAAAGGAAAAAGTCTACCGCGCGGAATTTCGTTTCGGCGCGGAAACGGATACGCTCGACGTTACGGGTACGCTTCTCCGTGAGGGGCTTCCCGTGCCGACCGCCGCGGAGATCGAGAGAGCGCTGCCCGATTTTTTGGGGAACATCGAACAGATGCCGCCCGCATACAGCGCGAAGAGCGTGAACGGTGTGCGCGCCTATCAGCTTGCGCGGCAGGGGAAGGAAGTTGCTCTCAAACCTAATACGGTGCGCGTGAACGAATTTTCGCTCGCGGGCGGAGACGGAGATGCTTTCACGTTTGTCATCCGCTGCGGGGGCGGGACGTATGTGCGCTCGCTGGGGAGAGACCTGGCTGCGAAACTCGGTACGTGCGCCTGCATGACGAGGCTCGTGCGGGAAAAGAGCGGGTATTTTACGCTCGCAAACAGCATCGGCGTCGAACAGCTCGATCGATGGCGGGAACATTTCATTGAGCCGGACGCCGTTTTCGAAATGCCGTCGCTCGACTTTGACGGCGAAAACGCAAGGAAGATGAAAAACGGGCTTTCGCTTCCATTCGGAGGGAAAGACGGATTGTATAAACTTTACTTCGACGACGTGTTTTACGGCATTGCCGAAGTGAAGGACGGGCGCGTGCGCGCCAAGGCAAAAATATGCGCATAGTACATTACGGAGACCGCGCGGAGGCATGCGTTTTTTTGCTCGGATATTTCGACGCGGTGCATGTTGGGCACAGAAAGCTCATTGCCCGAGCAAAAGCGCTTGCGGAAAAATTCGGCGTGAAAGTCGCCGCGCTCACCTTTGCGGACGGCAAAAGGGGGGATCAGGTGTACGTCCTTTCCGAGAGGGAAAAGATACTTTCTTCGCTCGGAGTGGATTATCTGTACGTCGCGCGGTTTGACGGTGCGTTCAAAAATACCGAGGGCGAGGCTTTTCTCGAAACCGTAGCGGACAACTGTTTTGTAAAAGCATTCGTGTGCGGAGAGGATTTCCGTTTCGGTAAAAACGCTGTTTGCGGCGGTTTATGTCTGACAGAGTACTGCAAAAAGCGGGGTATTGCGATTGAAATATTGCCTTTAGTTTCCGTTGACGGGCAAAAAGCATCGGCAACGCTCGCAAAAAAATATCTGGACGAAGGGGATATAAAATCGCTCAACGCCATGCTCGGAGACAATTATTTCATTTCGGGAAAAGTTTCGACGGAAGGGCGGCACGTCGGCAGAAACCTCGGATTTCCCACGGCGAACCTGCATCCTTTGGACGGCAAATATCCGCTTGCGCAGGGCGTGTACGCGGTGCGCGTGAAGATCGGGGCAACGGATTACCGCGGCATCGCGAATTTCGGGCCGCGCCCGACGTTCGGCGACGGACGCGTTGTATGCGAAACGTACATAGACGGTTTTTCGGGCGATCTGTACGGAAAAGAGCTTACGGTGCGCTTCGATTTCCGTATTCGCGGCGTCATGAAATTTTCTTCGGCGGAAGAACTCAAAAAACAACTTGAAAAGGACTTGGAGAAAATACGATGATTTTATTCGGGCCGAGCGGCAACAGCGAAAGTTTTTATGCGGCGGGGTATACCCATACCGAGCAGTCGGCGAAATTCGTGAAAGACTTCGGGCTTGACTGCTTCGAATATTCTTTCGGCAGGGGCGTGCGCATGACGGAGGCGAAGGCGGTCTCCATAGGAGACGCGTTCCGGGAGCAGGGCGTTGAGATCAGTGTGCATGCGCCGTATTATATCAATTTTGCGAACCCTTCCGACGAGAGCGCGCAAAAATCTTACGGTTACGTTTTGGACAGCGGAAAAATGCTCAAACTCATGGGCGGGAAGCGCTGCGTGTTCCACCCTGCCGCGCAGGGAAAAATGGAGCGCGAAGCGGCCGTCGCGCTGACGGAAGAGCGGCTCAAAGTCCTGCGCGATTATATCTACCTCAACAATTTGGAAGATCTGTATTTCTGCCCCGAAACGATGGGCAAGATCGCCCAGATCGGCACGCTCGAAGAGGTCGTGCGCTTTTGCAAAGTCGATAAGGTGTTCCTGCCGGCGGTGGACTTCGGTCATCTCAACGCGCGCGAACAGGGCAGTCTGAAAACGGTGTCCGACTATAAAGAGCGGCTGGAATATATGATCGCCGAACTCGGTTACGAGCGGGTCAAACATTTCCACGTGCATTTTTCCAAAATACAGTACGGCGCGAAAGGCGAGGTAAGGCATCTGACTTTTGCCGATACCGAATACGGCCCCGAGTTTGCGCCCCTCGCTGCGGCGCTCAAAGAACTGAAATTGGAGCCGTATATCGTGAGCGAATCGGCGGGCACGCAGGCGGAGGACGCGCTGGAAATGAAGCGCGTTTACGGCGCGCTCTGAAATCGGGGAAAAACGGCGCGCTGTGCGGAAGGGCCGCGCTCTCATGCCCGCGCGCATACGGTTGCGATGCGGCAGATGCGGAGCGTGAACGCCGCGGCCGGGTGCGGTTGGGCGAGACGGGCTTCGGCCGTAAAAATAAAGGCAAAAAGTATCGCGGATATGCGCCGAAAAATTGACTTGAAGCGAAAAATTTGCTAAAATAATTTTATGGACAATACGAAAAGGGTTTTTCGTTCAATAAAGGCGGACGCGATGCTTACTGCCAGCCCCGATCTGCGCAGATACCTCACGGGGTTTGCGAGCAGTTTCGGCTTCGTATATACGGACGCACAGGAGAGTGTGTTTTTTACCGATCCGCGCTATGCGGAGGGGGCGCGCGCCGCGCTTAAAGACGCCTTTATCGCCGTAGAAGTGGCGCAGAGCGAGGAGACCGTTTTAGATTATATAAAGAGCAAAAAAATAAAGACGCTTGCGGTGCCGATGGAAAGGGTTTCCCTTCCGCAATACGCCGCGCTCAAAAAGCGCAGATTCAAACTGACGGACAGCATGCCCGCGCTCGAAGACAGGATGTGCTTTAAGACGGAAGAGGAGATCGGGCATATCGCGAAAGCGTGCGGGATCGCCGAGCGCGCGTTTGCAGACCTTTTGGGTCAACTCAAAGAGGGTATGACCGAAAACGAGACTGCGGGGCTGCTCGAATACCTCATGCGCAAGCACGGCGCGGAGGACAGGTCGTTTGAAACGATCGTTGCCTTCGGCAAAAACACTTCCGTCCCGCACCATGCTTCGGGCGAGGACAAACTGAAAAAGGGAAGCGTCGTTCTCATCGATTTCGGGTGCAAGGTCGGCGGATATTGCTCGGACATGACCAGAACGTTCCTGTTCGGCGACAATAAAGACGACGAATTCAAAGAAGTCTATGCGCACGTCCTCGAAGCGCACAGGATCGCCGCGGAAAACATTTGTAACGGCATGACGGGCATACAGGCCGACGGATTTGCGCGCGATCATCTGAAAAAATACGGGCTGGACAAATTTTTTACCCATTCGCTCGGCCACGGGATCGGCGTAAATATCCATGAAGCGCCCAGGCTTTCCGCCGGCAGCGGAGATATTCTGCGCAACGGCATGGTCTTTTCCATAGAGCCGGGCGTGTACTTCGAAGGTAAGTTCGGCATCCGCATCGAGGACAGCGTAACGATCGAAAACGACAGAGTAAAATCTTTTATGAAAACGGAAAAAGGGCTGACGGTTTTATGACGCCTTCGGCTTTGTTCGCGGCGGGGATACCCGCATAAAACAAGAAAAATCAAAGGAGAGACAGATCATGATTTCAGCAGGAGATTTCAGAAAAGGCGTGACCATCGAGTATAACGGCAACGTATACGTCGTCGTTGAGTTCCAGCACGTAAAACCGGGCAAGGGCGCGGCGTTCGTCCGCACGAAGCTCAAAAACGTCGTTACGGGCGCGGTGCTCGAGCAGACGTTCAACCCTTCCGAAAAGGTGGAAAACGCGCACATCGAGACCAAAAAGATGACCTATTCGTATACCGACGGCGAACTGTATTGGTTCATGGACGACGAATACAATCTGACGCCGCTCAACCACGACCAGGTCGAAGACGCGCTCAAGTATATCAAGGAAAACGACCCCGTCACGGTGCGTTTCTATAAGGGTGCGGCGTTCTCCGTCGAGTGCGAAAACTTCGTCGAACTCAAAATCGTCGAGGCCGAGCCGGGCGTGAAGGGCAACACCGCGACCAACGCGACCAAGATGGCGACGCTCGAGACGGGCGCGAAAATCCAGGTGCCTATGTTCGTGAACGAGGGCGAGACGATCCGCGTCGATACCCGCACGGGCGAATACATGGAGCGCGTGAAGTAATCGGGAAAAGCGATCCGTTTTCCCGCAAAACAGAAAAGACGCCGTTACAGGCGTGCATACGGACGCGAATGCGCCGCGAAAGGACTGTGTTTTCCTGCGTTGAACGATTTGAGGCATAAAAGGGAAAGGACGGGCTGTTCGCGGCGCTTTTTATGCAAATCGGATGAAAGGGGAAGGAAAAATGTCGAAAGAATATCTTGTGTTTGCCAACTATTTTAACGGTTGGTGGAGAGGCGATAGCACAAAATGGGCGTGGGGCGGCCGTGATTGGCGGTTGGAGTACCCCGGGCGCATACCGCTTGCGGGCTGTTACAACGGTGCGGATACGATGCGCGCGGAAATCGACTGTGCAGGCGGGGGCGGCGTGGACTGCTTCGTCATGCTGTGGTATCACGACTCCGAAAAGTCGGTGGAGGGCGTGGAACACCTGAACCGCGGCGTGGAGGACTTCATGAACAGCCCGAATGCGGGAAAGATGTCGTTCATGATCGAGGACTGCAACCACCTGCCGTTTCTGACCGAGAGCGAGGCGGGCTGGGATAAGATCGCCTCTTATTTCGTGGACTGTATGAAGCACCCGTCCTATATGCGGGTGGGAGGAAAGGCGCTTTTCAAAATTCACGGGCTCACTTTCTTTTATCGCGAGACGGGCGGGGATATCGGCCGTGCGCGCAGGCGCATCGACTTTTTGCGCGACAGGGCGATGAAAGAGGGCGTCGGCGAATTGCTCGTCAGCGCGGGCGCGGAAGCCGAAGGGAGCGCGGAGTACAGGGCGCTTTTCGATTATTTCAGTTCTTATGCGGCAGATATTCCCGTGCCGCCCGAAACGGCGGAAAAACATCCGTACCGTTATCTGAAAGAGGCTGCTTTGGAAACCGCCGAAAAGTTTAAAGGGAAATTCCCGTATATGCCTTTCGTGATGGGCGGTTGGGATCCCGCGCCGTGGCACGACCCGCGCCCCTCGTTCAGCTTCCCTTCGGAGAGCGAGTGGCGGGATATGTTGATCGGCATGAAAAAACTGTTGGACGAGAACGAAGAACTCGGAATACCCTGCGGTAAAGGCAGGCAAAAGGCGTTCAATATTTACGCGTGGAACGAATACGGCGAGGGCGGCATCCTTGCCCCGACGCTCGGCGACGGCGATATGAAACTGCGCGTGCTCAAAGAAGTGTTTTCGGGTGACGGACGGCAATAGCGGCGGGGCGCCGTGCGGAAGCAACGATCGGGCGCGGCCCGTAAATCAAAAACAAAGCCGTTGCGGGGGAGACATCCCGTGCGGAAGTCGGCGAAAATAAGAATCAGGTGAATCAGGTTGTATGAGGGCTGTCATTCAGAGAGTTAAAGACACAAAATTGTCCGTGGACGGGATGCTCGTTTCCGAGATCCCGTACGGGCTTGCCGTATATCTCGGCGTGGGGGCGGGCGATACCGCCGAAAAGTGCGCGCCGATGGCGAAAAAGATCGCGCAGCTTCGGATATTCGAGGATGAGAACGGGAAGATGAATCTTTCCGTCAAGGAAGCGGGCGGGGAGATCTTGCTTATATCGCAATTTACGCTGTACGGCGACTGCTCGCACGGCAACCGCCCGAGTTTTATCGGTGCGGCGCGCCCGGAAGTTGCCGAGCCGCTGTATGAAGAGGTCGCGGGGCGTTTGCGGCAGGAGTGGGGGCTGACCGTAAAACAGGGCGTTTTCGGTGCGGACATGAAAATCGAGCAATATAACGACGGGCCGGTCACGATTCTTTACGAGTGTTGAAGAACGTGCGGTTTGTTTGGCGGGTTCGGTCAGGCTTTCGGTCAGACTTTCGGTCGGATGTTCGGTCGCGGATTCAAATTTGACGGCAGAGCGTTCGGCTTTTGCGCGTCCCTCATTGCCGGCATGTTTGCTGAATTTTGCAGGGCGGCGCAAGGGCCCGTGCGTCAAAAGGATTTTACGTATGATATTGAAATATTTGGGAACGGCAGCGGCGGAGGGGTTCCCCGCGGCGTTCTGTAATTGTGAAAACTGTAAAAAGGCGCGGGAAAACGCAGGGAAGGAACTGCGCACGCGCTGTCAGGCAATGGTGGACGGAAAACTGCTCATCGACTTTCCCGCGGAGACGTATCTGCATGCGGTGCGGTTCGGGATAGATCTTTCCGCAATAGAAAACCTGCTCGTTACCCATTCGCATACCGACCATTTTTATGCGCAGGAACTTTGCAACCGCGGTTATCGGTTTGCGCTGAACATGACCGCGCCCGCGCTCGATATTTACGGCAACGGCGAGGTTCGCGCCGTGTTCGAAGAGGGCACGCGCCGCGAGATCCGCCCTGCGGTGGCGGAAAATCTGCGTTTCCACACGGTGCGTCCGTTTGCGGATTTTGCGGCGGGAGATTATCGGGTACTGACCCTTCCCGCGCATCACGACGAGCGTGAAGAGGCGCTTCTGTATTGCGTGCAAAGGGGCGGCAAAACGCTCCTTTGGCTGAACGACACGGGGCCGATGGGGGAAGATGTTTTTTCTTTTTTAGCGGAAAAAGGGATAAAAGCCGACCTTGTCAGCTTAGACTGCACCTTTGCCGACGAGGAAAAACCTTCCAGCGCGAGACACATGAATATCTTTCAAAACTGCGAAATGCGCGAGAAAATGGTGAAATATCGCATTGTAAACGCAAATACAAAGTACTATGTCACGCATTTTTCGCACAACGGAGCGCCTTTCCGCGACAGGATGGAGCAAATGGCGCAAAAGTACGGATTTATCGCCGCGCATGACGGGGCGGAAGTCGAGGTGTAGCGCGATGTTGCCCGAGCAGGTGTGCAAAGAAATTCTTGCGATGGAAAAGAGGGATCTGGAAGAGATGGAGCGGCTGGCGAAAGAGGGTGAATTGGAAAAGTACGGGTATCATCCGCTTTTGCGGAAATTGCACGGCGAAAACCGCGAAAGGCTGTGCGAAATCATGGAAAGTTACGGCTTGCCGACGACGGAAAACGCGGGCGAGGCTGTGGCGCGGGCGGCTTGGCGCATCGTACAGCATTCCATCGGTGCGCCCGATTTTATGCGGCGCTGTCTGCGCCTTTACGTGGAAAGGAAGGAGGAAATCCCGCCGGCATTTTGCGCTTATCTCGGCGACCGCATCGCCTTTTACGAGAGGCGTCCGCAGGCATACGGCACGCAGTTCGATTATGATTTGAACGGAAAAATGTCTGTGTGGTGGCTCAAAGATGAGGGCGCTGTCGACGCGCTGCGCGCCGCGGCGGGGCTGAACCCGTTGCGGGAAGTGCGGGAGCGGTTCGGAAAATATCCGGAAATTTCAAAAGAAGAGGCTCTCGCAAAGCGCAGGGAACAAGAGGCGTGGCTGATGGAAACGGGTTGGTGCACGGCAGAGGATATCGGAAAATATTATGCCGCGCGCGGAAGAATCTGACGGATATTTCTGTTGCGCCGTAAGCCGTCTTGATTTTTGCGCGATAGGAATTTTTGCAAGGCGCATCGGTAAATTTTTTTGGGCTGAGACAGTCGCGGGGGCGGAAAGGCGTTCACGCACAGAAGCGTGAACGCCTTAATTTTGCTGTTTCGTTATTTTCGTTTTTGCATTTTGCTTTTTGTTCATACCCGTCGGCTTAATTTTTTACGGCCGTATCGCCGTCGGTGCGGCGAACGGTATGGCTGCTTTTCTGTTTTATGGTTTGCAATGGTCGGTCAAAACTTAAGAGTGTTATGCGTGCATGCGCCTTTGGGCCGGCATGCGGCTTTGGGCCGGCTTGCGGCGGAGCGCCGGGGCATATTGCGGGCGCCGTTAAATTTGCTTTATCGGCGGGCGGATGTTTTCGAAAATAACGTTGTCGACGATGTTTTTGACGCGCCCGTATTCCTGTTCGGTGCGCACCGTCCACCCGAGCAGGAGGGTATCCTTCCTTTGCGCGGGCTTGTACGGCAGGTCGGCAATGTTGTAACTGATAAAATCGGGTTCGGTGAACGCGTTCAGGTTCATATGTTTTACGACATACCGTTGCGGCGTGAATTTTTCGTAAAAACATCCGAGTTGGCCGCGCAATATCTGCGGTGCACGCTTTTTGACCTGCCAAAGCAGGCGCGGGTCGAAAGATTGCAAGGCAAATTCTCCCTTGTAATTTTTTAAGGAATCGAGTGCCTTGCAAACGAGTTCTTTGCGCCTGCCGCTCGGCTTTAATTCTATGAGCAGAGGGACTTTTCCGTCGATAAATTCCAAAAAATCGGCAAAGAGCGGGATTCGCTCGCCTGTGCCGCCGAGTGTCAGTTCGGAAAGTTCATCTGCCGTGATATCGTCGGTTTTGCCTTTTTCGCCCGTCATGCGGAAAAGATCGTCGTCGTGGAAGAGGATAAGTTTTCCGTCGCGCGTGAGCCGCACGTCCGTTTCGACGGCGTAGCCCTCCTGCATCGCGCGGGAAAATGCGGCGTAGGAGTTTTCGGGTATTTTCTGTTCGGCGTTGTGCAGGCCGCGGTGGGCGATCGGCGTGGTAAGGAGAAAATTGTCTTTCGGAATGCGCATAAAAGTTCTCCGCTAAAAAATTCAACGAAAATATTATACCACCGCCGCGGTGAAATGGCAATTTAATTGCCAAATTTTAATTTTTTTACTATAATAGTAGGCGGATCAAATGCAATTTCAGAAAAAACGGAGCAAGGCATGGCGAAACCCGATAAAAGGATCAGAAATTTTTGCATCATAGCGCATATCGACCACGGCAAAAGCACGATCGCCGACCGCATCATGGAGCTTACGGGACAGGTCTCGAAAAGGGATATGGAAGATCAGCTTCTCGACTCGATGGATCTCGAACGCGAGCGCGGTATCACCATAAAGCTCACGCCTGTCAGGATGTTTTACAACGCCGACGACGGGCAGGAATACGAGTTCAACCTTATCGACACGCCGGGGCACGTCGACTTCACTTACGAAGTTTCGCGTTCGCTCGCCGCGTGCGAAGGGGCGATACTCGTCGTCGACGCGACGCAGGGCATCGAGGCGCAGACGCTGGCGAACGTATACCTCGCGCTGGAAAACGACCTCGAGATCATTCCCGTCATCAACAAAATAGACCTTCCTTCGGCGGATATCGATGGGACGAAAAAGGAAATAGAGGACGTCATAGGGTTGGACGCGTCGTATGCGCCCTGCGTTTCCGCAAAAGAGGGCACGAATATCAAAGATATTCTGGAGGCCATCGTCGCGCACGTTCCGCCCCCCGACGGGGACACGGAAGCGCCGCTCAAAGCGCTGATCTTCGACAGCTATTACGACAATTATAAGGGCGTCATCCTGTTCGTCCGCGTCAAGGACGGCAGCGTGAAAGTGGGCGACCTGATAAAAACGTTCCGTTCCGACAAACAGTACGACGTGACGGAAGTCGGCGCTTTCAGCCCGAAACTTGCGCCCAAGGAAATATTGCGGGCGGGCGAGGTCGGCTATATCGCGGCGAGCATCAAGTCCATTCAGGACGTGGCGGTCGGCGATACGGTGACGAATGCGCTCCTTCCCGCGGCTGAACCTTTGCCCGGTTATAAAAAGGTGCAGCCCGTCGTGTTCTGCGGCATCTATCCTTTGGACGGCAGTAAGTTCGGCGATTTGAAGGACGCGCTTTTGAAGCTGCAGCTCAACGACGCGGCGCTCATTTTCGAACCGGATACGTCCGTCGCGCTCGGGTTCGGTTTCCGTTGCGGTTTTTTGGGGCTTTTGCATATGGAGATCATACAGGAGCGCATCGAGCGCGAGTTCAACCTCGAGATCATCACGACCGCGCCGAGCGTTTCGTACAAAGTGCATAAAACGGACGGGGAAGAGCTGTTTGTGGACAACCCGTCGCACCTGCCCGAACAGACGGACATCGAATACATGGAAGAGCCGATCGTGAAAGCGGAGATCTACTCTCCGCCCGAATATATCGGTTCGATCATGGATCTTTGCCAGGACAAACGCGGCGTGTTCAAAGACATGACCTACCTCGACGAAAAGCGGGTAAAGCTTTTGTACACCTTGCCGCTGAACGAAATTATTTACGACTTTTTCGATCAGATAAAGTCGCGCACGCGCGGCTATGCGAGTTTCGACTACGAACTCATCGGATACGAGAAGAGCGAACTCGTAAAATTGGACATCCTGCTCAACGGCGACGTGTGCGACGCGCTTTCCATGATCGTGCATAAAGACAGGGCTTACCCGCGCGGCAGGGAACTTGCGGAAAACCTGAAAGAGGCGATCCCTCGCCAGCTTTTTGAAATTCCCATTCAGGCGGCCGTAGGGGGAAAGATCATCGCGCGCGAAACGGTGAAGGCCGTCCGCAAAGACGTGCTTGCCAAGTGTTACGGCGGCGACATCACCCGCAAGAAGAAGCTGCTCGAAAAGCAGAAAGAGGGCAAAAAGCGGATGCGCAGCATCGGTTCGGTGGAAGTGCCGAGCGAGGTGTTTATGTCGATATTAAAGACGAATAAATAAAGTTTTTGAAGTACTATGTTAGACATAATACAAGTAAAGTCCGGTCGGGAATCGGTTTGGTGAGAGGTAAAAATTATGATCAAAGCGGTCGTATTGGATTTTTACGGCACGATCGTCGAGGAAAGCTACGGGCTTCTCGATAAGATCGCCGATATATTTATCGGGCACGGCGCGGGGGCGGAACGCGCGGAAGTCGCGGCGATGTGGTGGCCGTATTTTCGGGAAAAGTGTGAACGTGCGCACGGAAAGGATTTTCGTTTGCAGAAAGAGATCTATCCCGAAGTGTTCCGCGATATGGCGGCAAAGACGGGCGCTTGCGGGCTTGATTTTTCAGAACTCGCGCAAATGGTCGTTCGGTTTGCGGCGAGTGCGCCGATGTTTGCCGATGCAGCCGGGTTTCTTTCGGAATGCCCGTTGCCGTATTACATCCTGTCCAATATCGACAATGCGGAAATGGCAAAAGTTCTTTCGGTGCACGGGTTGAAACCTTGCGGCGTGTTTACGAGCGAAGACGCGCGCGAATATAAACCGCGCAAAGGGATATTCGAAAAGGGGCTGAAAAAATTCGGGCTTTCGGCAGACGAGGTCGTCTACGCGGGTGATTCTTATGTGAACGACTATCTCGGCGCGCAGGGCGCGGGGATCTTATCCTTTTGGCTGAACAGAAAGAATGAGCCTGTGCCCGCGGGGGTGCGGGCGATTCCGGATTTATACGCGCTTTTGCCCGAGTTGTCGCGATTGTAAAAGAATTTGTTCGGCGCGGCGCAATTGCCGCATAACGCTTTTTTTTCAAATCGGCGTGCATACGAAAATGCGGAGGCGGGTAGTATGGATACAGTGTATCGCAATCCGAAAAATAAAAACTTTTTTCAGCTCGTTTACGATGCCGTAAGAAAGATCCCCGAGGGCAAGGTCGCAAGCTACGGGCAGATCGCGCGGCTGTGCGGCAGTCCGCGTTCTTCCCGTGCGGTGGGGTATGCGTTGCACGTCAATCCGCTCCCCGGCGTCGTGCCGTGCCACAGGGTGGTGAACCGCGAAGGAAGGCTCGCGCCCGCCTTTGCGTTTGGCGGCGCGGGCGTGCAAAAGAGCCTTCTGGAAGCGGAAGGCGTGGAAGTTTTTGAATGCGGCGGATTCTATTTCGTCGACATGAAAAAGTTTTGTTGGACGCCTGAAAAGTGTGAAATTGAATAGAAATCAAGTACTATGCGTGGCATAATTTAATATATATATCAAAAAAGAGGACTTATGGCGGGAATTTATATCCATATACCCTTCTGCAAATCGAAGTGCCGCTACTGCGACTTTACTTCTTATCCCGGTAAAATCGGTTTTGCCGAGGCGTACATGGCGTGCGTCTACAAAGAGATGAAGTTGCGGGCGGATGACTTGAAGGGCAAAGTTTTCGATACCGTCTACTTCGGCGGGGGCACGCCTTCGGTGATAGACGAAAAGCTCATCGTCGGGTGCATGAATCAGATACGCAAGTGTTATCTGCTTGCAGACGGCGCGGAGGTAACCATAGAGATCAACCCCGGCACCGTGACCAAAGAGAAGATAGAAACGTATAAGCGCGCGGGCATCAACCGTTTTTCCGTCGGGTTGCAGGCCGCGTCAGACAAATTGCTCGAAGAGATCGGCAGGGCGCATACCGTCGCGGATTTCGTAGAGGCGTGTAAACTTCTCAAAGGCGAAAACTTCAATGCGGATATCATGATCGGGTTAAAGGGGCAGACTTTTTCGGATGTGGAAAAGGCGGTCAGGCTCGTGAATGATTGCGGCGCAAAACATATATCGATGTATGCGCTCACCCCCGAAGACGGCACGCCCATGTATTCCGACTATCTGAACGGCGACCTGCCCGATGCCGACGAGGTGGCGGAAATGTACGAAAAGGCGTATAAGCTCATCGAGACGCTCGGGTATAAGCGGTATGAAGTTTCCAACTTTGCCGAAGAGGGATATGAATCGCGCCACAACCTGAATTATTGGCGCAGGGGCGAATATATCGGCTTCGGCGTGGCGGCAAGCTCTTTCATGGCGGGCAGGCGGTTCACCAACACGCGCGATTTAGACGATTATATCAAGTGCATCCTGACAGACCACTATCCCGTGGTGGACAATGAGGAAATTTCGAAAGAGGACGCGAAGTTTGAAAAAGTGATGTTGGCGCTGCGCACTGCGGAAGGGCTGGACGAGGCGGAGTATAAAAAGCAGTTCGGCAGCGAATTTTACCGTGATTTTGAGGAAGCCATCAAAAAAAATATCCGCTTTCTTGAAAAAACGGAGAAGGGGCGCATACGCATCAAAGACGAATATCTGTATGTGCAGAATCAGATATTGGTAGATTTTTTACAATATTTATAATGGGAGAGAAGATGATGAAAAGAATTGTATTAAGAACATGTTTGTTATTCATGTTGTGCGTAAACATGATTTATATTAGTGGATGTGGTTCATTCGATATCAGTCAGGATTTTATCAGAGAGGGTAATTTCGTATATTATGAAATAGGTGAAAAAGAATACGCGTGTGTGAACTTAACGGAGCAAGGTGGTCAACAGGAAATATTATATTTTCCGGCGTATTTTAAGAACGGCATTGTAACAAAAACACGCATCTATCAACCAGGCTTTGGGAGTTCGGAATTTTGGCAACCCACTGCAGGGGTGGCTGAAAGAATTTATTTTCCGTATACGCATGATGCAGAAAATCAAGGAGTATTTTGTTCAGGAGGCGCTCCAAAAGAATTTTACATTAAAAATTCTGAAGATTATTTGCGGTCAATAATGAGAAGAGCGCGTGAATTGAATAATGAAAAAAGCCATTATTATATATCAAATTTCAATTATCCTATATTGAAAATATGGCTAAGCGGAGAAGAGTATAAAGATACTTTTGAGATTATAGAAGAGGAAAATCAATATACTTTTTATTTAAAACAAAACTTAGAAAATACAGGAGAAATACATTTGATAACGGCCAATACCTCATATATGTTCAATTATGAGGGAGAACCGAATGAAGGATACTTTTTCATCAATGATTTTGAGAGGGGCGGAGCGATAGAAGATACTCCGTATGAACCGCGCAGGGAAGGATATACTTTTGCGGGATGGTATAAAGAACCGGAATGCGTCAACGCATGGGATTTTGCAAAAGACACACTTCCCGCGGCAGAATATGACGAAGAGGGAAATCTGTTGTTCGTTGAAACAGAATTATATGCTAAGTGGAATATCGCCGTATAGAAAGTACTGTGCGAGATATAAACGGTAAAAATGAGAGGCAAGGAAGCCGTATCCCTTGCCTCTTTGCATATGGCGTTGTAGGTTAAGGCCGCTTTGTGGCGAGAACTTCGCCCGTATCTGCATCGGTAAGAAAGGCAAGGCAATTGCCCGAGCGGTCTATAAACCCTACATAATAATAGCGGTTTTCGCCCTGTACCATAAAGCGGACATAAATTTCTCCGTTGAATTTTTCTCCCGAAAAAGTTTGCAGCTCGTCTTTCCCGCTTTCGCTCACTTTGTTCAAAAGATCGGAAAGCGCAAGCCCGCCCTGCGCGCGTTCGGCTTTGAACGTGTATACGGGCGCGCCTTCGCCCTCGGCCGCGATCGTAAAGTTGAGCGATTCTTCGTCGGGACAGTCGCTTTCGGAAAATATAAACTGCTGTTTTACGCTGTCGTAATTCATTTCTCCGCCGCGCGTTTTTCCGCCCGCTTCAAAAGTCAGCGTGTAAGTCAGGGTATTGTCGGGCAGGGACGCCCGGACTTCGAAAACTTCGCCCGTTTCGGCGGGTACGCCGTCGGCGGCGTAGGGGTATTCGCGTTCGGAGCAGAATGCCGTGAGAGACGCGCCGTCCGCTTCGGCAGTATAGATCGCGCTGCGGTATTCGGAAACGCGGGATGTTAGCCCGTCCTGCGAGCAGCCGTAAAAGAGCAGAAGGACTGCTGGGGTGCAAAGGAGCAGGCAGAGTAATTTTTTCATGCGGTAAACCTCGTTTTTTTGCGGCGCGGCGGAAATGCTCGGCGCGCTTTTTTGTTTTATTTTATGCGTGCGTTTGCGGTCATTATGTGTGAAAGCGGAATATTTTGTGTGAGGCGGGAAGTTTTTTTGCTCATGCAGTTGATTTTTTCACCCGCGTGTGGTAAAATAAATCAAATTAAAGGATAAACTGCGCGCCTTGAAATGCGCGGAGATCGCTGCGGAGACAAAATTGGGAAAACTCATAGCAAAGACGGCGGGGATCACGCTCGCCTGTCTTGTGGCACTGATTTTAATATTGTTCGGCGTTTTTACCATCTTTTTCCCTTCCGTCATGGTGGAGATCACCGACTTTTGCGGGATGGAAAAGGCGAGCGCGCGATATGCCGTTTCCGTATATACCCGCTCCAACGACATCGACGATCTTGCCGACGTGGTGGAGCGCGCTTACTATGCGGAAAGTTGGTCGATCGCCGCGGATTACGGGGAAAGGCTTTCCGCTCGCGAAGATTTCGGGTCGTATTGCGAAAAAGCGGACGCGAGCGCAAACGCAAAACCGGGCGGTTATGCGCAGTTTACGGCGGGTCTGATCGCGGTTTCGCAGTACAAGCTCGGCAATAATGCGGAGGCTTTGGAGGCGGCGCTCACGCCGAACAGGCAGTCTTTTACCGAAAACAACGCGGCGGTCACGCTTGCCATGACGGTCATTGCGGACGGCGACAAGGATTTTGCGTCGGAAATATTGGGGGAACTGCGCGGGCTTTTGGAAAATATAAATTTTGACATGGAAGCGGATATAACCAATTTGGAAACTCTGATTTCCGTTGTCGAATCTTATTGCCAGAGTCAGGCGTAAAATTGAATCCGGGTTTTATTTTACACGAAATACAGATAAAGAAAAGGAGAATGCGTATGAACAAGATTGTGAAAGAAGGCCTGACTTTTGACGATGTTTTGCTGATCCCCGCGGCTTCGGACGTATTGCCGAGCGGAGTCGACCTGCATACAGGCCTTACGGACGAACTCAGGCTCAACATCCCGCTCATGAGTTCGGCCATGGATACCGTCACCGAAAGTAAACTCGCCATTGCGCTCGCCAGGGAGGGCGGCATAGGCATTATCCATAAAAACATGACCATCGAGGAACAGGCCTCGCAGGTCGATAAAGTAAAGCGCAGCGAACACGGCGTCATCACCGACCCGTTTTTCCTCGCGCCCGACAATTCGGTCAGGGAAGCGGTCGCGCTCATGGAGCGTTATAAAATAAGCGGCGTGCCCATCACCAAAAACGGCAAACTCGTGGGCATACTCACCAACCGCGACCTTCGCTTCGAATCCAATTACGATCAGCCCATCGACAACGTGATGACCAAGAATAATCTCGTCACCGCGCCCGTCGGCACCTCTTTGGAGGAAGCGCAGAAAATTCTGGGCAAACACAGGATCGAAAAACTCCCGATCGTGGATAAAGACGGGTATCTCAAGGGCCTCATCACGATCAAAGACATAGAAAAGAGCATTCAGTACCCCAACTCCGCGCGCGATAAAAACGGCAGGCTGCTCGCGGGCGCGGCGGTCGGCCGCGCGCCCGATACCGTGGAGCGTATCGCCGCCCTCGTTTCGGCAAAGGTCGACGTCATCACCGTCGATACGGCGCACGGGCATCAGCAGGGCGTGCTCGACGAGGTAAAGGCGATCAAGGCGAAATTCCCGAACCTTCCCGTCATTGCGGGCAACGTGGCGACCGCGGAAGCGACGAAAGCGCTCATCGACGCGGGCGCAGACGTCGTAAAAGTGGGCATCGGCCCCGGTTCTATCTGCACGACGCGCGTCGTGGCGGGCATCGGCATGCCCCAGCTCACGGCGATCATGGACTGCGCGGAGCAGGCGGACAAGATGGGCAAGCGCATCATTGCGGACGGCGGCATCAAGTACAGCGGCGACATCGTGAAGGCGCTCGGCGCGGGTGCGTCCGTCGTCATGATCGGCAGCCTGTTCGCGGGAACGCTGGAAAGCCCCGGAGAGATCGAAATTTACCAGGGCAGGAATTTTAAGGTTTACAGGGGTATGGGCTCGCTCGGCGCGATGGCTGCGGGCGGCAACGACCGTTACTTCCAGGAAAGCGCGCGTAAATTCGTGCCCGAGGGCGTGGAAGGCAGGGTGCCTTACAGGGGCAAACTTGCTGACATCGTGTATCAGATGCTCGGCGGCATCCGCGCCGGCATGGGGTACTGCGGCATGCACACGATCGACGAAATGCGCAAAAAAGCGCAGTTCGTGCGCATAACCAACGCGTCCCTCATCGAGAGCCACCCGCATGACATTTCCATCACGAAGGAATCACCCAATTACAGCCCGAGAGGCCTGTAAAAAGCAATGCAATGTACCGCGTTTTTTGCGGTACATTCTTTTGTAACGAAAGAAATACGGCCGCCGCCCGGACGGGCGGGCTTACTTTCAGCGGAAACGGAGAACGACATGAAACACGAAAAAGTTTTGGTATTGGATTTCGGCGGGCAGTACAACCAACTCATCGCGCGGCGCGTGCGCGAACTGGGCGTGTACTGCGACCTTCTGCCGTTTGACATGAGCATAGAAAAAATCAAAGAATACGCGCCTATCGGCATCATCTTTACGGGCGGGCCGAACAGCGTATACGAAGCGGGCGCGCCCGACGTGCCTGCGGAAATATTTTCGCTCGGCATTCCCGTGCTCGGCATTTGTTACGGCTGCCAGCTCATCGCGCATAAATTGGGCGGCAAGGTGGCGCACGCGGACACGCGCGAGTACGGAAAGAGCGAAATAGAGTATAAAAAGAGCACTCTGTTCGATGGCGTGGCCAAAAACAATATCTGCTGGATGAGCCACACCGACTATGTGAGCGAAGTGCCCGCGGGGTTTGCGGTTTCGGCAACGACAAAGACCTGCCCCGCCGCCGCGTTCGAGAATGCGGAGAGGAAAATTTACGGCATCCAGTTCCATACCGAGGTGCACCACACGCTCGAAGGGGAAAAGATACTCAGGAACTTCCTTTACGGCGTCTGCAAGGCGAAAGGCGACTGGACGATGGCGAACTTCGTGGACGAACAGGTCGCCGCGCTCAAAGACAAACTTGCGGGCAAAAAGGTGCTGTGCGCGATGAGCGGCGGCGTGGACAGCGCCGTTGCGGCGACGCTCGTGCACCGCGCGGCGGGCGAGAACCTCACCTGCGTTTTCGTCGACCATGGGCTGTTGCGCAAGGGCGAGGCGGAGGAGGTCGTTTCCGTGTTCCGCGACAAATTGGGGATGAACCTGATCAAAGCGGACGCGCGCGAGCTGTTCCTTTCCAGATTGAAGGGCGTTTCCGACCCCGAAAAAAAGCGCAAGATCATCGGCGAAGAGTTCATCAAAGTGTTTGAAAAAGAGGCGAAGAAGATCGGCGCGGTCGACTTTTTGGTGCAGGGTACGATCTACCCCGACGTCATCGAGAGCGGCAAGGGCGCTTCCGCCGTCATCAAGAGCCACCACAACGTCGGGGGGCTGCCTTCCGTCGTGGATTTCAAAGAGATCGTGGAACCTCTGCGCGATTTGTTCAAAGACGAGGTTCGCAAAGTCGGGACGGAGCTCGGGCTTCCCGATTCCGTCGTGCAGCGCCAGCCTTTCCCCGGGCCGGGGCTCGCGATACGCATCATGGGCGAAGTGACCGAAGAAAAATTGCAGACCCTGCGCGACGCGGATTACATCATGCGCGAGGAGATCGCAAAAGCGGGGCTGAACGGGGAGATCTGGCAGTATTTCGCGGTCATCACCTCCACGTATACGGTGGGCGTTATGGGCGACGCGAGGACGTACGAGCCCGTCATCGCCCTGCGCGCGGTGACGAGCGTGGACGCAATGACGGCGGACTGGGCGCGCATCCCTTACGACGTATTGGAGCGCATTTCTTCCCGCATCATCAACGAAGTACCGCACGCAAACCGCATCGTGTACGACATCACGAGCAAGCCGCCCGCAACCATCGAGTGGGAGTAAGTTTGCCGTGGAATACAAAAAGTTCGGCGGCGTTTACGCCGTAAGGATGGACAAGGGCGAAGAGATCCTCGCAAAACTCAAAGAATTTGCCGTAAAGGAAAACGTCGTTTTCGCGCGGGTGAGCGCGATCGGCGCGGTCGGCTCGTTCACGGCGGGCGTCTTCGACACGAAGGCGAAAGAGTACCGCGCCAACGAGTTCGAGGGGAATTTCGAGATCGTTTCCCTTTCGGGGACGATAGACAGGATGAACGGCGCTTTTTACGCGCACCTGCACATGAGCGCGGGCAACGAAAAGGGCGAGGTGTTCGGAGGGCATCTGAACCGCGCCGTCGTCAGCGCGACCTGCGAGATGACCGTGGCGCTCATAGACGGCGGGATCGATCGGCGGTTCGACGAAGAAGTCGGGCTGAATCTTTGGAAATTTTAACCGCCGCGGGCCGCCTTCGGCGCGGCGGAGCGCGCCGTACGGTTTGGCGGAAGCGTGCGGATTGGCGGATTTCGGACGGAGGTGGAGAAAGTGATCGGAAAAGAGGTAAAAGTAGGCGTCTGCTTATACGTTGAGGATATGGCGGGCATGGTGCGCTTTTACAGGGATACGCTGGGCTTTCGGACGCAGTGGACGGAAGGGGATTTTGCGGAATTTGAGACGGCGAGCGGTGAATTGTCCTTTTTTATGTACAGCAGAAAGGCGTTCGCCGAAGCGATCAAAGAGCGTTATGTTCCGCCCGAAGGGATCAACCAGACGTTTGAAATAGCGATGTGGCTTCCGCGGTTTGCCGACGTGGACGAAGAGTATCGGCGGCTGTCCGCAAAAGAGGGTATGAGATTTCCGACGGGAGCGCCCGTGACCTATCCTTTCGGCATCCGCAATTTTTATGTCGCCGATCCCGAAGGCAATCTGCTTGAGATCGGAAGCATGCACAAAGAGTAAATCCGAAATACGGAGCGGGCGGCGGATACGGGCCGCCGCGATACCGACTATGAAGATCGCGCTTTTGCAGATACTGCCCGCGGGCAGTGCGGATGAAAACCGAAAAAAGGGTGAAGAGTATTGCCGCCGCGCAAAGGCGGCGGGCGCGGACGTTGCGCTGTTCCCCGAAATGTGGAGCTGCGGCTACCGCATACCGGAGTGCGCAGAGGAGCTGAAAAGGCTTGCCCTGCCTGCGGACGGCGCGTTCGTGCGCTCATTCGCCGAACTGGCGCGGGAATCGGACATGGCGATCGGCGTCACATTTTTGGAAAAATTTGAGCCGTCGCCAAAAAATTCGCTTTGTCTGTTCGACAGGTTCGGCCACGAGGCGCTGCATTATTCCAAAGTGCATACCTGCGATTTCGGGGAGGAAAAATACCTTACGGCGGGCGAAGATTTTTTCGTGTGCGATCTGGATACGAGGGAAGGCGCGGTAAAGGTCGGGGCGATGATCTGTTACGACAGGGAATTTCCCGAAAGCGCGCGCATCCTGATGCTGAAAGGGGCGGAGGTCGTCCTCGTTCCCAACGCCTGCCCGATGGAGATCAACAGGCTTTCGCAGCTGCGCGGGCGTGCGTATGAAAACATGATTGCCGTCGCCACGGCGAACTACCCCGCGGGGCAGCCCGACTGTAACGGGCATTCCTCGGTGTTCGACGGCGCGGCGTATCTTCCGGGCGACGAGCGTTCGCGCGATATCTGCATATTGGAGGCGGGCGAAGAAGAGGGGCTGTACATTGCGGACGTCGATTTGTGGACGCTGCGCGCGTACAGGCAAAGCGAAGTGCACGGCAACGCCTACCGCCGCCCCGAAAAGTACGGGCTGCTCGTTTCGGAGAAAATAGAAGCGCCCTTCATGCGGGCGGACAGAAGAAAATAAATTCCGGCGGCAAAACCGCGGATTTACTTTAATAATAAATATCACGGAGGAAGTCTATGGAAAGCAACAAGCGCCCCGAGGATATGGCGCGCATCGACAATGCGGCACTCGCGGAAAAGTTTATCGAAGAACAGGTAGCGGAAGTCAAAAAACAGGTGGGGGACAAAAAAGTCCTGCTCGCCCTGTCGGGCGGGGTTGACTCGTCCGTCGTGGCGGCGCTCCTCATCAAGGCGATCGGCAAAAACCTCGTGTGCGTGCATGTGAACCACGGGCTTTTGCGCAAGGGAGAACCCGAACAGGTCGTCGAGGTGTTCAGAAATCAGATGAACGCCAACCTCATTTACGTGGACGCCGTGGACAGGTTTTTGGATAAGCTCGCGGGCGTTGCCGAACCCGAAAAGAAGCGCAAGATCATCGGCGCGGAATTTATCCGCGTGTTCGAGGAAGAGGCGAGGAAACTCGACGGCATCGAATTCCTCGCGCAGGGCACCATTTATCCCGACATTCTGGAAAGCGGCCCCGTAAAGGCGCATCACAATGTGGGCGGGCTTCCCGACGATCTGCAATTCGAACTGGTCGAACCGCTCAAATTCCTCTTTAAAGACGAGGTGCGCGTCGTCGGCAAGGCGCTCGGGCTTCCCGACAACATGGTCTACCGTCAGCCCTTCCCCGGGCCGGGTCTTGGCGTGCGCTGCCTCGGCGCGATCACCCGCGACAGGCTGGAATGCGTGCGCGAGTCGGACGCGATTCTGCGCGAGGAGTTCGCGAAAAACGGTCTGGAAGGCAAGGTGTGGCAGTACTTCACCGTCGTGCCCGATTTCAAGTCGGTCGGCGTGAAAGAGGGCAAGCGTACTTTCGAATACCCCGTCATCATCCGTGCGGTCAACACGGTGGACGCGATGACGGCGACCGTAGAGGACGTTCCGTTCGCGCTTTTGCAGCACATTACCGGCCGCATCACCAAGGAAGTGAAGGGCGTCAACCGCGTGCTGTATGACCTCACCCCCAAGCCCTGCGGCACGATCGAGTGGGAGTGAGCGGAAAAAACGATAAGGGCGGGCGCGAAGCCGCGTTTGCGCCCGCGGCCGGCAGGACAAATATGGACGAAGAAGATAAAATAAAGGCGGGCATATTGTTTTGCCCCGCAGACCCGAAACTGAAAGCCATCAAACTGAAAACGCACAACCTGAACCTGGAGTACAACAAGACCCGCGAGGACGAATCGGAAAAGCGGGCGGAAATACTTTCCCAAATGCTTGGTGCGTTCGGCGAAGGCGGGTTTATTCAGGGGCCGATCGCTTTCCATTACGGAATACATACAAAAATCGGCAAAAACTTTTTCGGCAATTTTAATCTTACGATCCAGGACGACGCAGAAGTCACGATCGGGGATAACTGCGATTTCGGGCCGAACGTGACGATCGTTACGCCCGTGCACCCGATGGTCGCAAGCGAGCGGCGCGCGCTGCTTACCGCGGACGGAAAAGAAAAGCGCCTTTGTTACGCAAAACCCGTGCATATCGGCAGCAGGTGTTGGCTCTGCGCTTCGGTGACGGTCTGCCCCGGCGTGACGATCGGCGATAACTGCGTGATCGGCGCGGGGAGCGTCGTGACGAGAGACATACCCGCGAACAGTTTTGCCGCGGGGGTGCCGTGCAGGGTCGTCAGAGAGATAACCGAAGCCGACAGCATGAAACATAAACCCGAAATTTTGGCCGACAATCAAGTGATCGGCGATAAAAAATGACCGAATTCGGCGACAAACAGCGGAATAATGTCTATTATATAAATACCTTTGTGAAATTTTTCGCAAAGGTATTTATTTTTCGGAGAATGTGTGCTATACTGAATCAATAGCTTTTTGCCGAAAGGGAAACGGCGGAAGGACTGCGGGGGAAATATGACGGAGCTGACCATTGAAGAGCTGCACAATTTTATCAAGAGCCGTAAAGAGCCCGACAAACAGTTTTATTTAGACCTGTTGGACGGGGAAAAGCAACGCGCGTACGAGGAAGCGCACGTGCGCGCGGTAATGACCCTGCTCAAATCGGTGTACATCAACAAACTCAAACTCAAGATCGCCGAAAACAGGGCGGAGATCGAAAAGATCAAGGGGGAAGAAGAGTTTTCGGCGGAAAATTACCGCAAGATCATCGGCATGAACGCCGAGATCAGAACGTGGCGCGAGGAAATAGACAGCTATAAGGGCTTTTTCGTCGAGCCGTATTTCGCGCGGATGGATCTTTACGACGACAAGGAAGGGTACAACAGTTATTATATCGGCAAGCGCGGGGACATCAACCTGGAGATCGTGGACTGGCGCGCGCCGCTCGCGCGGAAATACTACCAGAAGAGCCAGATCAATTTTTCCATCAACGAATATAACTATAAACTTATCCTGCGCCGCGCGATCAGGACGGCGAACGGAAAACTTGTCGACTTCAAAAACGAATACCTGAGCCTGCGCGACTATCTGACCAAAGAAGAGATCGCGGGGCGCGACGAGGAGATCATCTTCGACCCTTTCCTCAAAGAGATATTGAAGGAGAAAAAGGAGCAGTCGGAGATCACCGACATCATCGAGACCATTCAGGAAAAGCAGTACGAGATCATCACCAAACCCGAGCGGGACAGCTTCGTCGTGCAGGGCTGCGCGGGCAGCGGAAAGACGATGATCCTTCTGCACCGTCTCAGTTTTTTGATGTACAACAACGAAAAGCTCACCCCGAGGGACGTGCTCGTCATTACCCCGAGCGATTCGTTCAACGCATTCATCGACGAACTTTCCACCGTTTTGGAACTTGAAAAAGTCAAAACGTACACGATAGACGAGTACTTTTTACAGCTGCTCAAAAACGAGGGCGTGGACATATCCGAAAAGATCAATCTCAAAGAGATGCCGCCCGAATACGCAAAATACATCTATTCCGAAAAATTTTTGCATGACGCGGAAAAGCGGTTGGGCAGGATTTACGACGGCGTTGCGGGCATGTTTTTGAGCGAAGAGTGCCGAAGCGCCGTGGCAGAGATCGCCGCGGGGCTTAAAGAACAGCTGGAAGAGTTCGCGTACATCCGGAACGCGAGCGTCAGGGTGCGCCGCGCCGTGCTCGGGGAGATCAAGGAAAAGGCGGAGGGCGGCCTGTATTATACGAAGCCGTTCCGCAGCCTGATGAACGAAGTGACGGCGGCGGAGGAGTTTTTCTCTTCTACGCTCAAGAGCGAAAAGATAGAAAACCAGGGATATTTTTACGGGCGCATACTGGCGCTTTACGGGGCGGGCACATATATCGCGAAGATGCATGCGCGCGTGACGGAAGGGGCGCTTTCCGACCTGGCGGAACTCAAAGAGGCGATCGAGAAAGAGATCGCCGACCTGAAAAGGTACAAGATCCACAAAAACGGCGCGGAAACGGAGACGTATGCCGACCGCATCGAAAGGAGGCGCGAGCTGATCGCCGAAATCGACAAAACGGCGGACAGGATACGGCGCATTTCCGACCTGTTCGCGGGGTTCGACGAGTTTTTCGAAACGCTCAAGGGCAACGAATATTTTACGAAGATCGGCAAATGCGGGACGCACCTCGAGCTTGCGCGGCTGTTTTATAAAGACATCGTGCGCAGCGCGAAGAACCGTTACCGCGTCGGGAAGGGGCTTTTCAGGAGCGACGCCTATGTGCTTTGCCTGATACTCACCCTGATCGGACGGAAATTGGAGCCGCGCTTCGGCATGGTGTTTGTGGACGAGGGGCAGGACATTTCCGCAAACGAATACGAACTTCTCCGACGGATCAACCCGGACGCGGCGTTCAACGTATACGGAGACCTCGGGCAGAACATAACGCCGTTCAGGGGATTGAAGGATTGGGGGATACTCCCCGGTACGGTTTACGAGCTGGACAGGAACTACCGCAACACCAATCAGATCGTGGAATTCGTTGCGGAGACGCTCGGGGTATCCATGCTTCCCGTGGGGTTTGACGGCCCGCCCGTACAAAAGATCGGCGCGCGCGGCGTAAGCGCGTTTTTCCGGGATAAGAAGGGGCTGAAAGCGGTGATCGTTCCCGCGAAAAGGCTGGAAAAGTACGCGCGCAAAAGCTACAACATTCTTTCCGAAACGGGCAAGGTTTCCAAAAAAAAGATCAACATTATGACGGTCTACGAGTCCAAGGGGCTGGAATTCAGCTGCGTTGCCGTTGCGGACGCGGGAATGACGGTAAACGAAAAATATATCGCCTATACGCGCGCGCTCAAAGAACTTGCCGTCATAGAGGAAGCGAAAAATGATTGAATTTTTACTGGATGCGGACGAGACGATCCTCGATTTCGTCCGCTCGTCCAAAGAGAGCCTCGCCGCCGCCATGCGCGAGATCGGCGTGCCTTACGACGAGTCGATGTACGACGATTACAAACGCATCAACGACGGGGTTTGGAGAGAATACGAGCAGGGGAAACTTACGAAACCCGCGCTCATGCGCGAGCGTTTTACGCGTTTTTTCGCGCATCTCGGTATTTCTGCGGACGAGGAGGCGGCGAACGGTTCATACTTCGCGCATATCTGCCGCACGGGGTATCTTCTGGACGGGGCGAGGGATTTCTTGGACGCGCTCAAAGCGCGGGGCAGGATCTTTCTCGTCACCAACGGCACGCCCGCCGCGCAGTACGGCAGGCTTGCTTCGCTGGGGCTTGAAAATTTTTTCGACGGGATATATATTTCCGACGAGATCGGGTACAAGAAGCCGGACAGGCGCTTTTTCGATCTTCTCATCGAAAGGGAAGGCCTGAACAGGGAAAACTGCCTGGTCATCGGAGATTCGCTCACGTCCGACATCGCCGGGGCGAACAACGCGGGGATTTTGTGCGTGTGGTACGACCCTTCGGGCAAAGCCGCGGAGGGGGCGAAGCCCGATTTCATCGCAAAAAGTTACGATGAGATCCTGCGGATCGCGGACGGCGCGGCTGCAACGCGCAAATAAAAGGAAAACGGTATAAAAAGGGCGCTTTGCGGGAATAAACGGCTCGTGCCGTCTGTCCGCAAAAGGCGCTCTTTATTTTTTACGGGGGCTTGCCAAAAGAGGGAAGATATGGTATAATAAAGGGCGAATAAAACGCGGGAGACGGCTGGCGATGGCAGGAAAAAGATCGGCGAAAAATTCAATCAGGGAGAGCGTGTCGCTCAATTATAAATTGCAGCAATTTATCGGTTATGCGGACTATTTCAACCGCGTGCCGCTTTTTCTGACCTTTCAGGTCGCGAACGCGGGATCGGAAGCCGTCGAGGACGTGGACGTCACGGTGGAAAGTTCGGACGGGCTGATTTTGCCCTTTTCCAAACATCTGGACGTGCTTCCGTTCGAGAGCGCGGTGGAGATCACGGCGGACAACATCGTGTCCCCGCTGTTTTTGACGGAGATCTCGGAGGTCTGCGTTTCCACGGTCACCATGCGCGTCGTGCACGGGAAAGACGTCGTTTGCGAGGCGAAAGCGGAAGTGACCGTGCTGCCCTTCGATTATTGGTGCGGGCGCGGGGGGAACGCGGCGCTTTTGTCCTGCTTCTGCCGCCCGAAGATCGCCGACTGCCTGCGCGTGCTTTCCGAAGCGCAGGAAGTGCTGAAAAAATGGAACATCTCCTGCGAATGGAAAGGATATCAGGAAGGGGATAAAAACAAGATCCGCCAGCTCTGCGCGGCCATTTACGCGGTCATTCGCAAGCAGTCGATCGAAAAGTCCGCCGCCGAGTACGATTACAACGACCCTCTGCCCGTCGGCGACATCACGAAGATTTTGAAAAAGCGCGTGAGCACATCGTTCGAACTTGCGCTTTTTGCCGCGTCGTGCCTGGAATGCGCGGGGCTGTACCCCGTGCTCGCGCTCGGGGAAAAGAGCGTAAGCTGCGGCGCGTGGCTGTACGACAACTGTTTTTCGGAGAGCGTGAGCGACGATACCGTGCTTTTGCAGAAATACATTTCGGGCGGCATCAACAACGTGAGCATGTTCGATGCCGAAGACGCGTTTGCGGGCAGAAACGTGAATTACACCGTTTCCGAAAAACATTTTGCCGAAAAACTCGAATCGGGATATTACGACACGGTCATCGACGTGCGCCGCTGCCGTCTCGGGCGCATTTACCCGCTCCCGCTCAAAGTAAAGGGGATAAAGGGGTACGAGCTCCTTTCCGAAGAGGATACCGACGCGGAAGCCGCGCCGAAGAGCATCGCCGGGTTCAAAAAACTTTCCTTCGACGGGAAAGCGACCAAAAACAAGCAGTGGGAGAGGAGACTGCTCGATCTTTCCCTCAAAAATACCCTGCTCAATTTCAACCCCGCAAAGAATGTTCTGCACGTCATCTCCTCCGACCTGAACGCGACGTACGAAGCGCTGTCGGAAGGGGCGCCGTTCGCCATTTTGGAAAAGACTTCCGACGTGCGCGCCGTTATGCCCTCGGACGAATATTTCGGGGGCGCGTCCAAACTGGCGGTGCTTTCCGAACTTTTGAAAGTGGAGCTGAAAAACAAGCGTCTGCGCGCCTTTGCGGAAAAGGAGGACATGGAGGACACCCTCCGCTTTCTCATCAAAAAGGCAAAGACCGCCGAGGAAGAGGCGGGCGCGAACGTTCTGTTCCTTGCGTTCGGCTTCCTCAAATGGTACGAAAACAATTCGCACGAAGCGAAATACGCGCCCCTCGTGCTCGTTCCCGTAAAGATCTCCAAAAGCAAGGGCGGCAAGGGTTATTCCGTCGCGCTTTCGGGAGAAGAGATGCAGTTTAACAGCACGCTCCTCGAATTCCTCATGCGAGAATTCAAAATAGACATCAGGGGATTGGAGAACATCTCTTCCGGCATACGCATATCGGAGATCCTGACCATGGTCAAAATGGAGATCCTCAACATGAGCCGCTGGGACGTGCTCGAAGAGGTTTATCTCGCCAATTTCTCTTTCGCGCGCTTCGCGATGTGGAACGACGTGCGCAAAAACATCGACAAATTCAAAAAGAACGGGCTGGTGAAATCGCTGCTCAACAACCGCCTCGAGATCTCGGGCAACGTGTTCGAGGACAAGGCGGAGGACGATTACGCGCCGTCCGACATTTTGATGCCGCTCACGGCGGACAGTTCGCAGTTTTCCGCGATCGCGGAGGCGGCGGAAGGCAAGAGCTTTGTTTTGCACGGGCCGCCGGGCACGGGCAAGAGCCAGACGATCACCAACATCATCGCGAACTGTCTGAACAAGGGCAAACGGGTGCTGTTCGTCGCGGAAAAACAGGCGGCGCTTTCCGTCGTCAAAAAGAGGCTGGATTCGATCGGCCTCGGGGATTTTTGCCTGGAAGTACACTCCAACAAGCTGGACAAGGCGGAACTTCTCAAAAAACTGGACGCGACGCTGTCGCTCTCGGCGGAACAGGAAGCGGCGGATTTCGAAGCGAAGGGCGAGCAGATCGCGGAACTGCGCAAATCGCTCAACGAGCCGGTCAATGCCCTGCACAGAAAGCGCCGTCTGGGCGTTTCCCTCTACGACGGGATACTCATTTACGAAAAAAACAAGAATGCGCCCGACGTCCTGGACATCGAAAGCACTTTTTACGACAGCCTTACGCGCGAAAAGCTGGAAACTTACGAGCAGATGCTGCTCGACGTTTCCGCCGCCGCGAAGAGCTGCGGCGGGGCATACCGTTCCCCCTTCGACAACGTGAACCTGACCGAATACGACGCTGACGTGAGAAACCGCGTGTATTATTCGGCGGAGGTGCTCATCGCCGAGATACGCCACCTGAAAAGCTACCTCAGCCTTTTTCTCGATTTTTACCGCCAGCGCGTGAGCGCCTTTACGCTCAAAAAACTCGAAACGCTGGTGCAGATCATAGGCATCCTGCACGGTGACGAGATCAAAAAATATTTCGGCTGCGACGAGAACGAATTTTACGTTTTTTTCAACGCGAACAGGCGGCTGGACAGGCTGCTCGGAAATTATTTCAAAAATTTCAAAGCGCTCATCGACATCGATTCCGACCCCGCGGTCATAGAACAGGAACTCGACAACTGGGGCGACAATTACAGGAGCTCGAAGACGCTTTCCGTGCTCGCGAAGCGCCTGCGCAGGGCGGCTGCGGGCAAACTTTCCGAGGCGGACGAACCCAAATACATCGGCATCGTCGCGCAGATCTATGAAGACTTGCAGCTCGTAAAAAACAATACGGGGCTTGCGGCGAATTTCACCGACCGCGGCGGCAGGATCAATTTCAAAAAGCGCGACGAATTCATGGAAGACCTTCGCCGCATGCACGCGCTCTGCGAAGGGCTGTTCATGGATTACAATGCGGACAGTTTCAACAGCGTGTGCGTCAAGTCGGTCGCGGGCGGGTACGCGCTGCCCGTGCTGGACGGGCTCATGCAGGCGATCAAAGGGTTTCAAAGCAGTATGGACAGCTTTGTTTCCGTCATCGGCGCGGAGGCGGATAAGTACAGCGACGAGGATATACTCGATTACTTCAACGCCAAAGCGGGCGCTTTGATCGACAACATCGACATGCTCCCCGCGTGGTGCCTTTACAAGAAGATCTCGGCAAGGCTTGCGGAAGAGGGGCTTTCTTTTATCACCGATTCGCTCGAATCGGGCGCGGTGTCGTCTGACAACATTCTGAGCAGTTTCCGCAAGAACGTGTACCGCAACTTCATCGAAACGAATATCGGGACGGATCCCGTCCTTTCCAAATTTTCCGCGTCCGTGCTCGAAGAGAAGATCGAGCAGTTCCGCCTGCTCGACGAGCAGTACGCAAAACTGGGGAAGGAGCATATCCGCGCGAAACTGATCGGGGAACTTCCCACCACTTCGACGGAAGGGGGATTGAGCCTGGAAGTGCTCGCTTTTCAGCGTATCGTCAAAAGCAACATGCGCGGCATGACGCTGAAAGGATTTTTTGCCGAGATACCCGAGCTTATCAAAAAACTCGCTCCCTGCATGCTGATGAGCCCGATCACCGTGGCGCAGTACCTGCCCGCGGAGGCGGACATATTCGATCTGGTGGTGTTCGACGAGGCTTCCCAGCTCCCGACGAGCGAGGCGATCGGTTCGCTCGCGCGGGCGAAGAACGCCGTGATCGTGGGCGACCCCAAACAGCTTCCGCCGACGTCCTTTTTCAGTTCGGGATACGTGGACGAAGAAAACCTGGATACGGAAGATCTCGAAAGCATACTCGACGACTGCCTGGCTCTGAGCATGCCCGAAAAGCACCTCAACTGGCATTACCGCAGCAAGCACGAGAGCCTGATCGCGTTCTCCAACATCTTGTACTACGGGAACAAGTTGTGCACCTTCCCGTCGCCCGACGCGCTCGAAAGCAAAGTGCGGCTCGCGCTCGTCGAGGACGGCGTTTACGACAGGGGCTTTACCAAGCGCAACAAGGCGGAGGCCGAGGCGCTGGTCGCGGAAGTCGTGCGCAGGCTCAAAGATCCCAAACTTTCCCGTTCGAGCATCGGTATCGTCACCTTTTCGACGGCGCAGCAGGATTATATCGAAAGGCGGCTTTCGGACGCGCTCGTCAAAAATAAACTGGAAGACGTCGCGTACGAGCGTGAAGAGCCGCTGTTCGTCAAAAACCTCGAAAACGTGCAGGGCGACGAGCGCGACGTCATCCTCTTTTCCGTCTGCTACGGCCCTGACAGGGCGGGCAGGGTGTCGCTGAACTTCGGCCCGATCAACCAGATCGGCGGGTGGAGAAGGCTGAACGTCGCGGTTTCGCGCGCGAGGGAGGAAATGGTCGTGTTCTCGTCCATGACCTCGGCGATGATCAACCTTGCAAAGACGAACAGCAAGGGCGTCGCGGGGCTGAAAGCCTTCCTCGAATTCGCGGAAAAAGGGAAAACCACTCTCGCGATCAATTCGGAAGAGATCAAGGCGAGCCGCAGCGGCATCGGCAAATACATCGCGGAAGAGCTGAAGAATTACGGCTACGAGTGCCGTTACGACGTGGGTATTTCCGACTTTAAGATCGACTGCGCGGCGGTCGACCCCAAAAACAGGAAGCGCTTTATCCTCGCGATCGTCTGCGACGGGATCACAGCGTATCGTTCGAGCGCCAAGGACAGGAATATTTTGCAGGTGCAGACGCTCAAACTCAACAACTGGAACGTCGTGCGGCTGTTTACGATCAATTTCATCAACAATCCGAAGCGGGAGATCAAAAAGATCAAAGACGTGCTCGACCGCCTTACCGGCGTGGAAAAGGGCGGCAGCCGCGACCATTTGTCCAAATACAGAAAGGCGTACCGCTACGCAAAACTCGAACAGGGGAGCAACCTTTCCAATTTCGTCACGGGCGGGGAGAACGACAAAGAGATCCTCGCGCGGCTCAAAGCGATCGCAGCGGCGGAAGAGCCGATCAGCGAACAGTTCCTGATGAAACGCTGCCTTTCCTCGCTCGGCATTCAAAAATTCGGCGGAAAGGTGGAAGAGCGCATGGCGGGGCTCATCAACCTGTGCGAACTCAAAAGCGAAGAGCTTTGCGGCAGGCGGTATCTCAGAAAGACGGACAAATGCCTCGACTGCGATTTTTACCGCGTCGAACCCTGCGATGCGATCCGCAAATCGGAAGAGGATTTCACCCCTTACGAAATGATCGCACTCATCAAGGGCATTTTGGAAAACCGCGTCAGCGTTTACGGCGACGAACTCGTGCCGCTCGTGTGCGCGGAACTCAAAGTCAACCGCCCGAGCGACAGGCTTTCGCAGTTTATCGGCGAATGCGTTGCGCTCGGCGTGGAACGGAATCTGTTTGTGCGCTCGATCAGCGACCGCATCAGTCTTTGCTGATTTATCAAAAAGCGCCCTCGGCGCGGAGCGTTATGCTTCGCCGCCGAGAGGACGTTTGGGTGCGGTTGTCCTGAATTGAAAAATTGCACGGCGGCCTTTACGAAAGAAGATGGAGAGAGAACGGGAACAAAAACACAGGCTCTTTTCGGGCGGGCGGATGATAAACTTCCGCCCTGTTTTTCTGCTCGCGTCGGCGGCGGCGCTCGCCGCATTCTTCGCCTGTTCATTCGGGTGGTTCGCCCTTTTGTTTTCCGCGGCGATCGCCGCGTTTTGCGCCGTTTATTTATTCGTGCGCCGCAAAAAGCAAAAGCCGATGCGCGGAGCCGCCGCGTTCTGCGCGATCCTGGTCGCGCTGTTCTGCGCCGTTGCGGCGGGGTTTCAGGCCGTGCGCGCCGATTACGAAAACGCGCCCGCGTTCGAGGGGGTATGCCTCGTGACGGGCACGGTGCGCGAGGTGAGCGCCGTCGAGCGAGGATGGCGGCTCACTTTGGACGGCGTTTCTGTCTTTAATGCGGAAGGCATCGCCGCGGCGGAGCATAAAATGTATCTGTACGTTTACGGCGGGGAGGATTTCCTGGCGGGCACGCGCGTGCGCTTTACGGCGGAGATCGAAACGCTGGATTTTATCGTGTACGGCGACGTGAACGCTTCCGCCGTTCTGGACGGCGTGAAGTACCGCGCATCCGTATCCGCTTCGGGCACGGAGAGGATCGGAAAGGAGTTCGATCTCTTCGGCGCGGTGCGCGACGGAATGCGCTCCGCCGTGTTTTCGGGCATGGAGGACGAACAGGCGCGCCTGGCGTACGCCATGCTGACGGGCGACGACAGCCTGATGGACGAAGGGCTTTTGGACGGCTACCGGTACGGAGGCGTGGCGCATATCTTCGCCGTTTCGGGCCTGAACATCGGCATCATTTACGGGCTGATGCTCATTCCTCTCAAAAAGTTCCGCGTCAGGGCGGCGGTGCGCGTGCCCGTCGTCGCCGCGGTGCTCCTTTTTTATACGGGCGTATGCGGGTTTTCCGCGTCGCCCGTGCGCGCGGCAGTCATGTGCGCGGCGCTCTCTTTGTCGGACGCGAACGGCATGAAGTACGACGCGCTCAATTCCGTTTCTTTTGCGGCGCTAGCCGTCATGCTCGTCAACCCCGTGTATTTCTATCAGGTCGGGTTCCGCCTGTCCGTCGCGGCGACGGGCGGGCTGATCGTGCTCGGCGGCGCGCTTTCCAGGCTGTTTGCCCGTATACCGCATGTGCCGAAAAAATTGTCGTCCGCCGTCGCCGTATGCCTGTCCGCACAACTTGCAACATTCCCCGTTTTGCTGGACGCGTTCGGCTATGTTTCGGCGCTCGGGCTTTTGCTCAATCTTATTTTCGTTCCGCTTGCGAGCGCGGTCTATGCGGTGCTGTTCGTCTGCGCCGTGTTCGCGTGCATGCTTCCGTTCGGGGCGGGCGTGCTTTTATGGCTGCCAGAGATATTGCTCGTCCTTCTCGAACTGCCCGTGCGCGCCTTCGATTGGGAATTTTTGCTCATCTGCGGGTTTTCCTTCGGCGGGTTTGCGGCGCTCTGGTTTTTGTTGCTCTTTTTCCTTTCGGACAAAGTGAACCTGAAGGCCGTGCCCAAGGCGGTCGGCGCGGTATTGCTTTCCGCCGTTCTCGCGGCCGGCATGGCGTTTCAGAACGCGGCGGGCGGGGATATAAATATCCGCGTCTGTTCGAGGTACGGCACGAACCTCGTTTTTATTGAGCGGGGAAAGGAAAACATGCTTGCCGTGACGGGAGAACTCGACCCCGACTATGCGGAACGGTATTTCCTTTCGGAAGGGAACGAGTTCGGCGCGGTCTTTTTGTTGTGCGCACCGCAGGAAGCCGATCAGGCGCTGTCCGTCGTCCTGCAAAACGCGGGTGTCGCGCGGGCGTACGTCTCCGCGGACGCGGGGATGACGGACGCGTTCCGCACCGTCGAGATCGTATCCGAAAGCGCGCCGTTTTCGGTCGCGGGGATGTATGCGGAATTTGTCGGCGCAGAAGGTCTGATGCTGCGCGCGGGCGGCGCGCGCATTCTCGTCGCGGGGGAACATACGGATGCTTCGGGATTTTACCGCGCGGACGTTCTCATCGGAGAAGCGTATTCGGCGGAACTTTACGCGGCGTGCAAACCCGCAATGGAGGCGTATTTCGAAAAGACTGCGGGAAAGATCGACGTTTATGAGTCGGGCGACTTGCAAATTTGTGTGAAAGATGGTATAATTTCGTGCAAAGGACGGGGTGTTGCGCATGAAGTTCGTATTGTTTAAGAAGAGCCTGGAAGAGGGCGCTCAGCCGATCTACCTCTTCGAGGGCGAAGAAGAATATTTCAAGGCGCGCGGGGAAGAGATGCTGCGCGAAAAATTCATTGCCGAGCCTTCCCTCGATTCCGCGGCGTACGACGGTGCGGAGATGAAGGGGGCGGCGATGACGGCGCTCGTCGCGGCGGCGGAAAGTTTCCCTTTTTTGAGCGAAAAGCGGCTCGTGAAGGTGACGGATTTTCATCCTTCCGAAAAGGAGTATAACGCCTATCTGAAAAAATATTTCGAGAATCCGCAGCCGAGCACGGTTTTGCTCATCGTGAACGGCGCGCCCGCGAAGGGCAAGGGCTTCGATCTCAAAAAAGCGCCGAACGTGACCTTTGTGGACTGCGGCAAGGCGGACGAAGAGACGGTGATGCGGTGGATCTATACCCGTTTCAAGAGGGAGCAGATCTATGCGGATACCGAGGTGTGCGAGCGGGTGATGCGGTACTGTCTTGCGGATATGTCGCGCGTGGCGGGGGAAACGGAAAAGCTCATCGCCTACGCCGGCAGGGGAGGAAAACTGACCTCGGACGACGTGGACGAGATCGTTTACCGCGACACCGATTACAAGATCTATGAAATGACGGGGGCGGTCTCTGCGGGCAATTATACGAAGTACGCTTCCGTCATGGCGGAACTGAGGTCGAAAGGCGCGGACGAAATGAACATCCTCAACGGGCTGTGTTCTTATTTCCGCACGCTGTTCGAGATCGCGGCGCTCAAAAAGAGCGACGCGGAAACCGCCGCCGCCCTCGGAATGAAAGAATATGCCGTGAAGATGAGCCGCCGTCAGGCCGCCGCGTTCACGCCCGTGCGGCTGAAAAAGTGTTACAACGCGCTTTACGGCGCGATCGGCGGCGTGAAAAGCGGCAGACTGACCCCCGAAGGCGCTCTTTTGCGGGCGAATGCGGATATATTTTTCGGGCTGAAACCAAATAACCGCGCATAAGCGCGTGCATTCGCTTTATTTTTTTTGATTTTTAAGGTAAAATATTTGTATATAAAAAATACGGAGCATGCAAAATGAAGGAGTTCGCCGCAAACGTCGCGAATGCGTGCAAAAACGCGTTCGGGAATTTCGATCTGATCGACGCGCTGGAGATCTTGCTGTTTGTTCTCGCGTTCTATTATGTGTTCAAGATATTGAAGAACAGCGGGGCGAAGAGCGTGATCGCCGTTTTCGTTCTTTTTACGCTTGCCACGGGCATCGTTTTTGTCGGTAACGTTCAGCTGAAAGGGGATACTTTTCTCGTTTTCCCGATCGTGTTCGCCGCGCTGGTCATGATCATTTTCAACGTCGAAGTCAAACGCGATATCCTCAATATCGGCAACAGCGCGCCGAAGTTTTTGTCTAAAGAGACGGATCGGCAGACGCACGTTTCCAAAGAAGAGGTGGAGCGTTACATCGCCGACATCATCCGCGCGCTGCAGAACATGTCAAAGGACAACATCGGCGCGCTCATCATTCTCGCAAACGACAATATCCCGCGGCAGGTTCTGGAAAGCGGCGTCGTCATGGACGCGCATATTTCCGCGCAGCTGATCGAGGGAATATTCTTTCCCAAAGCGCCTCTGCACGACGGCGCGATGGTCATCAACAACTATAAGATACAGGCGGCTGGTTGCTTCCTTCCGCTCACGCAGAACGCGAACATCCCCAAAGAACTGGGAACGCGCCACCGTGCGGGCATCGGCATCACGGAGACGTCCGACGTGATCGCGCTGATCGTATCGGAGGAGACGGGCATCATCACGATCGCCCAGCGCGGAAAGATTTCGCGTTATGCCGATTACGATCTGCTCAGAAAGACGCTCGGAGATTATTATTGGAAAGACCTCGGCGGAGAGGGGAGGAAAAAATAATGCGGGAAAAAGGATTCTGGAGAAAAGTCGCGGGAATATTTATCGACAATATCCCGATCAAGTTGCTGGCGATCGGGCTTGCGGTCGTCGTGTTCATCGTTGCAAACTGCTGACCGGAAAAAGAAGGATTTACGAATGAAAGACTGCTGCGTGCATATACCCGAGATACTTTTGCCCCGAGAGGGCGTCGATATGGAGAAGTGGGCGGTCATCGCCTGCGACCAGCACACTTCCGACCCCGTTTATTGGGAGAAACTGGAAGAATTGATCAAAGACGCGCCTTCGACGCTGCGCGTGACGCTGCCCGAAATTTATCTTTCGGGCGATTGTTCCGGGCGCGTCGCGCAAGTCGCCGAAACGATGAAGCGCTACCGCGCGGGCGGGGTTTTCAGAAAACTGCCCGCAGGCTTCGTGCTCGTCGAGCGCGACACGCCTTTTTCGCCGACGCGGTGCGGGATCGTCATCGCGGTCGATCTCGAAAAATATTCGTACGAGATCGGCGCGCGCGCCGAGATCAAGGCGACGGAGGCGACCATTCTGGAGCGCATCCCGCCCCGCCTGAAAATACGAGAGGGGGCGGAACTCGAATTTCCGCACGTCATGCTTTTATATGCGGACGAAAAAGATTGCGTGCTCGGCGCGCTGAAAGCGCGGCGCGGGGAATTGCAAAAATTGTACGATTTCGATCTCAACATGAACGGCGGGCACGTGCGCGGCTATTTTGTTCCCGAAAAGCAGGCGGAAGAGATCGTTTCCGCTTTTGCGGCGCTCAAGGATGCGGACGGCTCCGTCTTTATGGTGGGCGACGGCAACCATTCGCTGGCAACGGCGAAGGCGATGTGGGACAAAGTGAAAGGAACGCTGACCGATGAGGAAAAACGTTCGCATCCGGCGCGGTTCGCGCTGGTCGAGGCGGTCAACCTGTATGACGGCGGCATCTCGTTCGAGGCGATCCACCGCTTCGTGAAGGGCGTCGACCCCGAAAAATTTATCGCCGGATTCCCGAAAGAAAAAACGGGCGAGGCCTTCCTCGCCGTCAGCGGTAAAAAGATCGGGAACCCGTTGGGTACGGACGCTGCCGCGGCGGTAAAGGCCGCGGACGGATACATCGAACGATACATAGCCGAAAACGGCGGGGAAGTCGATTATATACACGGCGAGAGCGCGCTTTTGCGCCTGACCGAAGAGAATGCGGAGAGCGTGGGGATACTGCTTCCCAAAATGGATAAATCGGAACTGTTCGGTACGGTCAAGCGGCACGGATGCCTTCCGCGCAAGACCTTTTCGATGGGGGAAAGCGAAGAGAAACGTTATTACATCGAAGGCAAGGAGATCGTGAGAAAATGAATATGACGGTATGCAAATTCGGGGGGACTTCCCTCGCGGACGGTAACAATATCAGGAGGGCGGCGGAGATCGTCCTTTCCGACCCTTCGAGAAAGTTCGCCGTTGTGTCCGCACCCGGCAAGCGCTATTCGGACGACGTCAAGGTCACAGACCTTCTGTACGAAAGTTTCAAAGAGAGCCGCGGCAAAGACCGCTGCGGGGAAGCGTTCGCGAAGATCAGGAAGAGATTTCTTTCCATCGTCGCCGAACTCGGGCTGAATTTCGACATCACGCCGATTCTGGACAGGACGGAGGCGGACATCGCGGCGAGCGGCAGCGCGGATTTTGCGGCGTCGCGCGGGGAATACCTGAACGCGCGCATCGTCGCCGCCCTGCTCGGCTGGGAATTCGTGGACGCGAAAGACATCATCTTTTTTGATGAAAAGGGCGCCTTCGACGAAAAGAGATCGTACCCGCTCATCGAGGCGCGCCTTTCGGCGGCAAAACATGCCGTGATCCCCGGTTTTTACGGTACGGGCGCGGACGGGGAGATCAAAACGTTTTCGCGCGGCGGGAGCGACATCAGCGGCTCGATCGTGGCGCGCGCGGTGAATGCCGACCTGTATGAGAACTGGACGGACGTGAGCGGCTTCCTCGCCTGCGATCCGCGCATCGTGCAGAGCCCCGAAAAGATCGAGGTCATCTCTTTCAAAGAACTGCGCGAACTGTCCTATATGGGGGCGAACGTTTTGCACGCGGAAGCGATCTTCCCCGTGCGTAAAGGGGATATCCCGATCAAGATCAAGAATACATTCCGCCCGGACGACGCGGGCACGCTCATCCTGCCTTCCAAAAAATATACGCCGCACGGCAACATCGTGACGGGCATTGCGGGAAAGAAAGATTTTACCGTCATATTCCTTGAAAAATCGCTGATGAACTCGGAGATCGGGTTTGCGCGCAGGGCGCTTTCCATACTCGAACGCGAGCGCATCAACTTCGAACACATGCCTTCGGGCATCGACACGCTGTCCCTCGTCATCGAGAGCAAATATCTCAAAGACGGGGTGCTCGACAGGCTGATCGATGAAATGAAAGCCGAACTCAGGCCCGATTATATCCGCGTTCTCGAAGATATCGCGCTGGTCGCCACCGTGGGGCACGGCATGGCGAAAAACGTCGGTACGTCCGCGAGGCTGTTCACGGCGCTGTCGGATGCGGGCGTGAACGTGCGCATGATCGATCAGGGCTCGAGCGAGCTGAACATCATCGTCGGCATCGACAACGAGGATTACGAAAAATGCGTGCGGGCGATCTACCGCGAATTTTTCGAAAAAAAGTAAAACGCCTCGCGCCGAGAGGTTTAAAGGGTTAAAGTGCGCAGTCTGCTTTTGAAAAAGTCGCTCTATGTGGGCAGCTACATTCTGACGGCTCTGTTGATCGAATTTATCACGTTCAATACGATGGGGATAGGGATATTCCCCACATATTTCTGGCTGGACATCGCCATTCTTTTCTTTGTCGCGGCGGTGATATTTGTCGTGCCCGGTTTTAAGGCGCAGACCGTTCTTATCTGCGTCATGCTCGTCGTGCAGATACTCGTGTCCATCGTCAACGAGTCGCTGTACGGCATGAGCAACATGGTATTCAGCCTGAGCATGCTCAATCTTCTCAACGAAGTGGGCGGCGTTTTCACCAACGAATTTTTGAATTACATCTTCATCGTGGGGCTGATATTCGTGTTCGTTGCGGAATGTTTCGTGCTTGTGCGGCTGAAAAAGGTGAAGGCGAAGCAGAGTTTCCGCCTGCAGACGCTCGTCATGCTCGTCTGCGTGTTCTGTCTGACGTCCGGCCTGGCGTCCAATCTGTATTACATCGCGCTCGATTCTTTTGCGACGACTTCGCCGAGCGACGAGCTGTACATTTATAAAGACGATTCCTATCTGTACGATACGCAGTTTATTTCCGCAAAGGCATACAAAAAGTTCGGCACGTTCGGTTTTTACTATAAAAACATCGTAAACTCCGTTAAGGTCGACCCGTCCATGACGGAAGCCGAAAAAGAAGCCGACCGCGCGGAAAACATGCAGGCGCTGGACGAATATTTCGCCGAAGGGCAGTGGAGTTCGCAGCTGGAAGCGTACGACGGTTACGACGGGATCATGACGGGGAAACTTGCGGGGCAGAACGTAGTGCTCATCGTCATCGAATCGGGCGAATGGTATGCGATCAACGAGGAATATACGCCCACTCTGTACGCACTTGCGAATCAGGGCATTTCGATGACCAATTATTATGCGCGCGATAAGACCAACCATTCGGAAGCGATGTCCATTCTCGGCAGTTACCCCGCGCAGACGGAAAACACGATTACGAGCTCGCTCGCGAATCCCGACGGGCTGCTCGACCATGACTTTGCTTTCACTTTGCCGAACATTTTACAGGAAGACGGCTATACGACCAATTATTTCCACGCGAATACCGGCTCGTATTACGGCCGTGAGGACACGTTTGCCGATCTGTACGGCATAGATTACGCGCACTTCCTCGATACGATGAACCGCCTTTCCGGTTATTATAAAAAGAACGGGTTTTACGATCTTGACAGGGACAGCGAAGTGATCTCGCAGTATCTGGACGAATTCACCAGGATGGAAGCGGACGACGATGCGTTCTTCACCATGATGATGACGCTTATCAGCCACGGGCATTACAACGATCTCGTCGAGCATGGCGATTATACCGCCGATCTGAGCGACGAGGAAAAAGAAAAGCGTTCCTCCGACTATGCGACGAAAGAACTTGAGCCGTATTATGAGCGGATCGACGGATATCCTTCCACGTACATCGACGATAAATTCGCGATAACAGCGCCGCAGCAGCTCGAGGACGAAGAGCTGCGCGAAAACGTATACCTGCGCTACAAGCGTTATCAGGCGGGCATGATGGATCTCGACGTCGGCGTAAACAGGCTGATACACGAACTCGAAGAGAGCGGCGAACTTTCGGATACCACTTTTGTTTTTTATGCAGACCATAACGCCTATTATACGCAGCAAAGCTATTATATGAAAGGCATCGACACGGACGAATATTGGAACACCGCGCATTACAATATCCCGTTCTTCATCTGGTCCGGAAGCTGCATGAACCTCACCGTAAACAGTTCGCTCTACGACGGCATGATTTATACGAACGACGACGAAAAAGTGCAGTCTGCGATCGTTTACGACGGCGAATATTACTACGACATCTCGCATCGTGCGTCGGAAAACATCGGCGGCGTGCGCATTGAAAAATACTGCAACTCTTTCGATATCCTGCCGACGATCCTCGATCTTTTGGGGTACGACTACAACATGAACCTTTATCATGGCGTGAGCGTATTTAAGCAAGACGTTTCCATTTTTGTCAGCCGCGAAGCGGGTATGTTTACCGACAATATCTATTCGGACGGCGACAAGGTGTTCGTGAAATGTACGCAAGACGGCGGTGTCACCGTGTCTGATGTCGGGCAGGTACGCTTCGAAGGCGAAAACGTCACGATCACGATCGGAGGGGAAGATGTGACCTTCTCCGCGGCAGAGGTCGACGATCTTGTTTACCTTTCCGATGCGGGAGATTACGTGATATTCGACCTGGACGCGATCTTCCGCAAGGACGGGGGCGAGAGCGGATACCTTTCGGACGGCGTGACCGCGTTCCTGCGGAGAACGAGCGCTTATTATCAGAAGCAGGACATGCTGGAACAGATGTACGAATACGACTATTTTGCGGACAGGGATATCGGCGATTTTGTCAAAAAACTTTCCTGATCAAACCGAGAAAAGGGCGGGCGGCGTGACGGCCGCCCGCTTTTGCGTGACGAAAAGAACAAAGGCGTGACGTTTTGTGAAAGAAACGGTCAATTTTTCGCGGAAGGCAAAAAATGTTTGAAAAAAATATTTTTGTATGATATAGTTATACGGTCATAAATTCAAAGGAAGCGCGTCGGCGCGGACGGAGGAGTACGGGATTGGTGCAATTGTACGGAAGAGAAAGGAAAGAGGGCGGGCTGCCGCGCCTGCTCGCAAAAAAGGCCGTTTTTGCGGGTAGTTATTTTGTTGCGGCCGCGGTCATAGAGGCGATCACGTTCGCAACGCTCGGATTCGGCTTTCCCGCTTATTGGTGGCTGGATTTTTCCGTTCTGCTCGTCCTTACCGTTTTGGTTTTTGCCGTTCCCGGATTTGTCGCGCAGGCGGTCGTCATATCGGCGCTTCTTCTGCTGCAATGCGCCGTGGCGATCGCCAACGATACGCTGTACGGCATGAGCAATCTCATATTCACCATTTCGCTGTTGAACGTGGCGGGCGAAGCTGCCGGCGTGTTTCAATGGAACATGCTGAACTTTGCGCTCATTGCGGGCTTTCTGGCGGTGGTCGCCGCAGAGATCGCGGCTCTCGTTTTTGCCGGCAGGATCCGTTCCGAAGCGACGCTCGGCCTGCATACGGCCGTGATGCTGTTTTTTGTGTACGCCCTTGCAACGGTCTGCGGTGCGGGCCTGTATTTGTTGATGCTGGGGACTCTCGCCGGTGCGGACAGCGACGACCCGTTTTATATTTATGTGGACGACGGGTATCTTTGGGAAACGCAGTTTCAGTCCGCAAAGGCTTTGGAAAAATTCGGAATGTTCGCGTTTTATTACAAAAACATCGCGAATTATTTTTCCTCGGGCGTCTCCGTCGATGCCGAAGAGGCGATGCTTGCGCTCGACGATTATTTCGGTGAGGGCGAATGGAGTTCCTCCCTCGCGCCTTACGAAGGGTACGATCAGATCATGACGGGGAAGTTCGAAGGGCAGAACCTCGTACTCATCGTCATCGAATCGGGCGAATGGATTGGCATCAACAAGGAATATACGCCGACCCTGTACGCCATGGCGAGCCGGGGCATCGCCATGACCGAATACTATGCGCGCGACAAGACAAATCATTCGGAAGCTCTGTCGATTTTGGGAAGTTATCCGCTTGAAAGCGACGTTTCCGACATTACCGATCATTTTTTGCCGTTTACGAGTGCAAACGTGCTTAAAAGCAGCGGATATACGGCGAATTATTTCCATACGAACAACGGGCCGTATTATAACAGGGAAATAACGCACGATACTCTGTACGGGTTCGATCATTTGTTTTTTATGGATACCATGGACAGATTGAAAGGACAGTACAGTAAGTCTGATTGGTACGACTTCGATCGCGACAGTGAAGTCGTCTCGCAATATCTGGAAGATTTTACCCGCATCGACGAGGGGGACGGTGCGTTTTTTACCATGATGATGACGCTGTTTACGCACGGCGAATACGAAGACCTGGTCAATTACGGAGATTATACGGCGGATCTTTCAGAAGAACAAAAAGCCGCGCGCAAAGAAAAGTATATCATGAAAAGCCTCGTGGATTATTATGAACTTATCGACGGATATGCTTCTACTTTCGTGAATGACAAGTGCGAAGGCTATGTTGCGGATAAATACGATACCTCCGGAGGTATCGCAGATACCGAACTGTATCTGCGATATAAGCGTTATCAGGCGGGGATGATGGATCTCGACGTCGGGGTCAACAGGCTCGTGCATTACCTCGAGGAGCAGGGAGAACTCGACAATACGACCTTCGTCTTTTACGCAGACCACAACGCTTATTACGAAAACATGCAGTATTCGATAAAAAATATTTCGACCTCGGAGTATTGGAATACCGAATTGCAGAATATCCCGTTCTTTATCTGGTCGGGAAGTTGCATGGATCTGACCGTCGAAAACATTTACGAAGGAAAGGAATACGTCAACCCCGACGACGGCGTGCTCTTCGATTCCGTATACGAAGGGGAGTTCTATTATGAAATCGACCGCCGCACCGATGACCCGATCGGCGGAGCCGTTATAGAAAAATACTGCAATTCTTTCGATGTTCTGCCGACGATTCTGGATCTGTTCGGTTACGATTACAACACGAATCTCTACCACGGCGTGAGCGTATTCAAAGAGAGGGCTTCCGTCTTTATCAGCAGGGAAGCGGGCATCTTCAACAACAACATGTATTCGGACGGAGAAAAGCTGTACGTAATGGCGGAAGAGAGCGGGGATGCGATCGTGTCGAAGGACGGGGAGATCTCTTATAAGGACGGCGTGTTTACGGTGCGCATCGACGGGCAATATACGGACATTTCGGCGGCGGAAGCGGCCGGGCTTGAGGTTTACCGGGGCGGGGACGTTTACTTTGTTTATACGATCGCAAGCGCCGGCGGGGTGCTGTGCGATTCGGCGGTGGATTTCCTTCTGAACGTTACGGCGTACTACGACAAGCAGAGCTTTTTGGAAATGGTGTACAAATACGATTATTTCAGCCTGAGAGATTTCAACGACTATCTGTGCAGGATCGAGTGAAAGAAAAAAGGTAAATCATATCGGAAAAAAGAAGAAAGCTCCCGGAAATTCCGAGAGCTTTTTTTGCGAAAAACTGTGCATCCTCCTTTGAAACGGCGCGCCGAAGCGTTAAAACCGCAGGTGGCTCCTGCAAAGCTACCTCATGGCACACGGACAAATCCGCTTAGTGCTGCTATATCCCTATCCTGACACGGTTCACGGCAGCCCGTTGCATGAGACCTTGCGATCAACGCCCCTTACGGAGCGCGGCCTTCCACGCGCTGATCCGGGGGAGGCGTTCGGTTCCGCTATAGCGGATTGCGGATACAGGGCACCGCTGACTCCCCACCTAGCACAGCTATTTTATTGTACATGAAAACGCGGAATTTTGCAACTGATTTTGCATAAAAAAATACGGAAGAAAAAGTTGTCGGAAAAGAGAAAAAATTTTGCGTTAAAGTGTTGACAAATATTTTTTTTGCATTATAATCATATGCGGATCGATCACCTGTTCGGAGGCGGCTGCGCATATGGGCGTCTTTTCTTACGGCATGAAATATTGGAAAAAACATGTTCCCTGCGCGGCTTTGTGCCAGTTCATGGGGTTCATCGCGATCGCGCTCGATCTCGTGCTGCCGCTTTTGGGCGCATTGTTCGTCGATTTTATTCTGACGGACAACGGCGTCGGGAGCGACGGCGGGGTCTTTTCTTTTTTGACGGACGGCAGGTTCGGCGAGCCGCAGACCTGGCGGCTGTTTTTTTCCATAACGATCGTTTTTGCGGCTTGCGTGGTTCTGCGCGAGATCATCATTTATACTAGGAACGTGCTGTTCCAATATAACGGGCTGTGTTTCGAAAACGAAATGCGCGACTATACATATAAAAAGCTGGTGGAGCTGGACAGCGGAACGGTCGCGGCGTACAATACGGGCGAACTTTTGACGACGATGAATTCGGACATCATCACGTTTAAAGAAATGCTCAGCCGCGTCCTGCAAAATCTGGGCGACAGTTTTTTTGTGTTGGTGCTTTCGTTCACGCTTCTGGCCTTGAACAGTTTATGGATGCTGATCATTCCCGCGGTCGTCGGGCCGGTTCTCCTTTTCGTGCTCGTGCGGTATACGCGCGCGGCCAGAAGGGTATCGCGGAATATACGGAGCAACAATGCGCGGATGAATCTGACCGTGCAGGAGAACATCAATGCCGTGCGGCTGATCCGTTCGTTTGCCAACGAAGACGTCGAGGAGCGTAAATTCGACGCCGTGAACACGGGCTTGCGCGATTCTTATTACGAGCAGGTGGACGTTTCGGCGAAGTTCGGCCTTGCCTTCAACACGATACGCCACGTCGCCTATGTTTCGACGGTCGCGATCGGCGCGGTGCTCGTTCTGAACGGGGCTTTCCTCGTCGGCATCATGACGGCGTGCATTACCTATGTTTCGAAGATCATGGATCATCTGACGCAGGTGAGCAATAACCTCTATCAACTCCAGTACGGACTGGTTTCGGGCGGGCGCATCATGGAATTCCTCGAAAGAAAGACGCGCATCCCCGAGCCCGAAAGACCGCAGAAGGTGAACGGCCGCCCCGAGATCGAGCTGAAAAACGTTTCCGTGACGGCGGAGGGGAAACCGCTGTTGAAACATATCGATTTGAAGATCCCGTTCGGCAAAAAGATCGGGTTTATGGGCGGCACGGGCAGCGGCAAGAGCGTTTTGCTCAAATCGCTCGTGCGCATATACGACGCGACGGAAGGGCAGATCCTCATCAACGGCAAAGACGTGCGCGAATACGAGCTTGACGATCTGCGCAACGTGTTTGCGTATGTGTTTCAGGACGTGTTCCTCTTTTCAAATACGATCGACGCGAACATCGCTTTTTATGCGCCGAACGTGGACAAAGAGGAGGTCATGCGCGTTGCCGAACTGGCGCAGGCGGGCGGATTTATCCGCTCTTTGCCGCAGGGATACGAGACGATCGTCGGCGAAAAGGGGCTTGGGCTTTCCGGCGGGCAGAAACAGCGCATTTCCATCGCGCGCGCCCTCCTGAAAAACGCGCCCGTGCTCGTGCTGGACGACGCTTCCAGCGCGCTCGACGTGATCACCGAGCGCAAACTCATGCGGGCGATCAAGGACAATTATCCGGACAGGACTATCCTCATCGCGGCGCACCGCGTTTCCAGCCTTGCCGACTGCGACGAGATCCTGTATATGCAGGACGGGGAGATCATCGAACGGGGAACGTTCGAAGAATTGATCGCGCAAAACGGGAGATTCGCCGAAATTTACCGCATGCAGGCGGAAGAGGGCGTTGTGGACGATTTGCACGCCGCGTTCGAAGCGGGGGAGGAATCCGCATGACACAGCGCAATACATATTTTCAGGACGAAGTCGTAAAAGAGGAGAAGATCGACGTAAAAAACCTGCGCAGGCTTCTCAAATACGTCGTTCCGCATAAAAAGATGTTTTGCATCGTGCTGGCGCTCATGCTGGTCGCGGTCGCTTCGTCGCTCATCTCTCCGCTGATCCTGAAAGTCATCATCAATCAGGCGATCCCGAACAGGGATCATGCGCAGCTCGCGCTCGCGCTCGGCGGCATCGCCGTCTGCGGGCTTATCGAAATCTTCATCACCTATTTTCAGCAAAAAAAGATGGGCAGGATGGGGCACGGGCTGATCGCAGACATACGAAGGGACATCTTTTACAAATTGCAGACGTTGCCCTTCGATTACTTCGACAACCGCCCCGCGGGCAAGATCGCGGTGCGCGTGACCGATTACATCGGGGAACTTGCGGATTTTTTCACGAATTACCTGATGAACTTTATCCTCAACATCGTCAGGATCGTCGTGGTCACCGTGTTCATGCTCGTGCAGAGCTGGATGCTCACCCTCGTCGTATATTCGGCGGTCATCCCTCTCACGGCGGGCGTCATCTTTATCCGTTACCTGATCCGAAAACTTTTCCGCCATCACCGTGCGAAAGTTTCCAACCGCGCGGCGTTCATCGTCGAGTCGATCATGGGCGAGAACATCATTCAGAACTATAACCGCACCAAGTACAACGAACAGATCTACCACGATTTGCAGCAGGACAGCGCAAAGACATGGATGAAGATCGTCAGACGCAACGAACTGAACACGCCCGTCGTGGAAACGTTCTGGAATTACGGAACGGTGATGCTGTATGCGGTCGCCTTCCTCGCGATCCCGCTCGGGTATTTTACGGACGGGCCGGGAACGGTCATCGTGTTTTCCAGTTATATGACGCTGTTCTTCGGGCCGCTCGTTCAGCTTTCGGTCATCATACAGAACCTCGCGCAGGTCTCCGCGAACCTCGAGCGCATATTCGAGACGATAGACACGCCCGCGGGCATCGAGGACAAACCCGACAGCGTCGAACTCAAAAACGTGAAGGGCAAGATCGATTATAACGACGTCACTTTTTCTTACGAAGAGGGGATCAACATTCTCGAACATTTCGATCTGCACGTAACCCCGGGGGAGCGCATCGCTTTGGTCGGGCCTACGGGGGCGGGAAAGACGACCGTCATCAATCTTTTGACGCGCTTTTACGACGTGAAGGCGGGGAGCGTGACGATTGACGGGACGGACGTTCGGGATATAAAACTGCGTTCGCTGCGCAAAGAAGTGGGCGTTCTGATGCAAGACCCGTTCATCTTCAAGGGAACGGTGCTCGAAAACATCCGCTACGGCAGGCCGGACGCGACGGACGAGGAGTGCATTGCCGCGGCAAAGGCGATCTTTGCGGATAAGTGCATCGAAAGGCTGCCCGGCGGCTACAACGAGGAACTCGCCGAGCGCGGCGAGGGGCTTTCCGCCGGCGAAAAACAGCTCATCAGTTTCGCGCGCATCATCGTAAAAAATCCGTCCGTCATCATTTTGGACGAGGCGACAAGCTCCATTTCGTCGGATATGGAAAAACTCATACAGTCGGCATTGGAGGTCATCCTCAAAGGGCGCACTTCCTTTATCGTGGCGCACAGGCTTTCCACGATCAGAAATTCGGACAGGATACTGTTCATAGCGAACAAAGGTATCGCGGAAGAAGGTTCGCACGATCAGCTTATGGCGAAAAAGGGTCTGTATTACAATCTGAATAAAAATCTGAATAAGGAATAAAACAAGGAAGGAGGGCAAAAATATGCCGCATATCAGCGTGAAAATGTTGCAAGGGCGGAGCGAAGCGCAGAAAGAAAAACTCGCCGCGGCGCTCGTAAAGACGCTTACCGAGCAACTGGGGTGTTCCGATCATTACGTGACCTGCACGGTCGAGGATTTCGACGCGAAGGAATGGCAGGACGTGTTTAAGACGGACATCGAAGGAAAGAAGGACAAACTTTACAAAAAAGCGGAGTACGATCCGAAAAGTTTGCTGTAAATAAAGAAAGGCAGGTTATAAAACATGGCTGAAAATTGTACGCATGACTGCGGGAGCTGTTCCAAAGATTGCGCCGAGCGCGATTTCAGGAAAGCGCCGCACGAGCTTTCGAAGATCAAAAAAGTCATCGGCGTCGTCAGCGGCAAGGGCGGCGTGGGCAAGTCGCTCACGACCGCACTTTTGGCGGTCACGGCGCAGAGATGCGGCTTGCAGGCCGCGATCCTGGACGCGGACATCACGGGGCCGTCCGTGCCGAAAATGTTCGGCATCACGGAAAAGGCGACGGGAACGGAGCTGGGCATTCTTCCCGTAAAGAGCAAGACCGGCATCGAAGTGATGTCGATGAACGTGCTTCTTGAAGAAGATACCGCCCCCGTGATCTGGCGCGGGCCGGTCATTGCGGGAACGGTGCTCCAATTCTGGACGGACGTCATCTGGAACGACGTGGACTATATGTTCGTGGATATGCCCCCGGGAACGGGCGACGTGCCTCTCAGCATCTATCAGTCCGTGCCTTTGGACGGAATCGTCATCGTGACGAGCCCGCAGGAACTCGTGTCCATGATCGTAAAAAAGGCGGCGAACATGGCGGAAAAGATGAACGTGCCAATCCTCGGCATGGTCGAAAACATGAGTTACGTCGTCTGCCCCGATTGCGGCAGGACGATCGAAGTGTTCGGCAAGAGCCGCATTGAAGAGGTCGCCGAAGAGTACGGCGTGAAAAACATCGCCAAGATACCGTTCGACGCGTCGCTCGCTTCCTGTTGCGACAGGGGGCTGATCGAATTGTTCGAAGGGGATTACCTGAACGCGTTTTTCGAAAAACTCGAAAAGATCGTTTCGGAAAAGTAAGGCTGCAAAGCGGAACAAACAGAGGAAAAAATAAAACCGCCCGCCGCGCTTTATGCACGGCGGGCGGTATCTTTTTGTTGTACGGTGTTAGTTTTCGCCGTCGGTCTTTTCCACGACGATCACGGCGGTCTCGGCAAAGCGCTTGACCGATTCGATCGCGCTTTCGCAGCGGGACTTCGTTTTGTATGTTTCGCCCGTGCAGAGGATCTGCTTCGTGCCGCTCAGAAGTTTGAAGAAATATTGTTTGCTCTTGCTCGTGGCGATCGTAAAGTTATCCTTCGCGATGTTGGTTTTGTGCGTCTTGATGCCGCCGCGGGCGCCCGCGACCGAAGTATAATCGATACTGCTCAAAAGTTTTTCGCCGTTGGAGGCGAGGAGCTCGAAGTGATAAGCGTCCGTCTCATCGTTCTTGCGGATGACCCACTTGCCCGCATAACGTTTGTCCTCGTCCTGTTCGGGCGGCATGGCGGCGGGCTTTTTCACGTCCTGCCCGGGAGCTGTTTCGGCGGGCTTTTTCACGTCCTGCCCGGGCGCGGGGGATTCCGCCGTTTTGTCTTGCGAAACGGATTTTTCGTCATCGCGTTCGGAAATATTTTCTGCGGGGAGCGGCGCGGGTTCTTCGCCGTCCGATGCCGGGGTTTCGTCGTCCGATGCCGGGGTTTCGTCGTCCGATGCGGATTCTTCATCGCCCGGTGCGGTTTCTTCTCCGTCGGAAGGTTCGGCCTGCGCGGAGACGTTCGGAACGGCTCCGTTCTCCGCCTGTTCGGCGCGGGCGGGTTTGCTTTCGGCGATTTCCTGCCGTTCTGCAGTCTGTTTGCTCACGGGCGTATCGCCGTCGTCGCTTTCCGCTTTCGGGGCAACGGGCGTCGTTTCGATTTCCTCCCGCGAAGGCGGCGTATCTGCCGTATCGGTATCAGCGCTGTCGGCGGCAGCGGCCGACGCGGATTTTTTCTTTTTGGATTTTTTGACGCCCGCGACGATGAGTACGATAATCAGCACGATGACGATGAGAGCGATCGCCGCGAGTATAATGGAAAGAGGTATGTTGTCTTTAAAGTAGTCAATGACTTTTTGAATGAAATCCATCGTAAAACCACCTCGTTTTTTATATTATTATGTTAATATAAAAGCAAAAAATTGTCAAGTACTTGCGGATTTTTACTTGTTGCTTTGCAAAAAAATTCGTGAAAAATTGACATCGTTGCGAAAATATTATACAATATCGATATGGATAAAAAGAATGCGGAATATTCGGCCGCGATCGTCGGCGGGGGCGCTTCGGGCATGCTTGCGGCGCTTTGCCTTGCGGACGCGGGCGTGAAAGATGTGTTGATTTTGGAACGAAACGACCGTTTGGGAAGAAAACTTTCCGCCACGGGCAACGGGCAAGGGAATGTGACCAATGCGGATATGGGCGCGGAACACTACTTTTCTTCGGATGCGGAAAAGGTCGGAAAGATCCTCGGCGCGTTCGGCAAGGAAGACTTGTTGCGGTATCTGACCTCGCTCGGCGGCTATTTTACCGCCGACGACGAGGGGCGCGTCTATCCCGCTTCACGTCAGGCGGCTTCGGTGACGGATATCCTGCGCTTTGCGCTCGGCGCGCGCGGCGTATGCGTGCGGACGGGCGAATGCGTTCTGTCGGCAAAAAAACAAAACGACGCGTTCGCGGTGCGGACGGACAAGGGAACGTACCGCGCTCGTTTTTTACTGATCGCGGCGGGCGGGAAGGCTTCGCCGCATTTCGGGTCGGACGGCAACGGGTATATGCTTGCAAAGGGATTCGGGCATAGCGTGACGGAGCTTTCGCCCGCGCTTGTGCAGTTAAAGACGGAGCGCGGGTGCATAAAGGGACTCAAAGGCATGCGCGTATGTTGCGGCGCGCGGCTCATCCGCGGCGGCAAAGAACTGTATGCCTGCCGCGGAGACGTCATATTTACCGATTACGGCGTGAGCGGGAACGCCGTGTTCAAAATCTCTTCACGCGCGCGGGAGGGGGATGTTCTTTCGCTCGATTTTCTGCCCGAATGCGATCAAAACGAACTTGCTGCCATTTTGCGGCGGAAAGCGGCGGCGTTTGCAAGTCTCCCGTCGGAAGATCTGCTTCGCTGCATCGTCAACAGCGCGGCGGCGCGGGCTGTTATGCGGTCTTTGGAGATCGGAGCGGACAGACGGTGCGGCGCGCTTGCGGGCCGTGCGGAAGAGATCTCCGCGCGCGTAAAGGGCTTTCGGGTTAAGATCGAAGGGAGCGCGGGGTTCGAAAACGCGCAGGTAACGAAGGGCGGCATTCCGCTTTCGGAAACGGACGAATATCTGATGAGCAAAAAGGAGCGCGGCCTGTTTTTTGCGGGCGAGATCCTGGATGTAGACGGAGAGTGCGGCGGCTACAATTTGCAGTGGGCTTTTTCGAGCGGCGCGCGGTGCGCAAAGAGGATGGCGGAGCTTTTGTATGCGGATCGATAACATTAAACTGAAAATCGGCGAAAGCGAAGGCAAACTGAAAAAGATCGCCGAAGAAAAACTCCGCGGCAGGTGCGGATATCTGCGCATTTTACGGAAATCTCTGGACGCGAGGAATAAGGCGGACATACGTTGGGTCTATTCGGTGGAAGCGGAAAAAAGCGCCCCCGAAGGCGCGCCGCGCGTATTGCCGCAAACAAAACGCAGGGAAAAGAAAATCGTCGTGATCGGCAGCGGCCCTGCGGGGCTGTTTTGTGCGGTAAGGCTTATCGAGCACGGGTTTTGCCCGATCGTGTTGGAACGGGGCGGCAACGTGGACGAGCGGGCTGCGCGGAACGAAAAATTTTTCTGCGAACGCATTCTCGACGAAAACACGAACGTACAGTTCGGCGAGGGAGGCGCGGGAACATTTTCGGACGGGAAACTGAACACGCAGACGCATACCCCGCTCAATCGTGAAGTTTTGGAAACGTTCGTTCGGTTCGGCGCACCCGAAGAGATATTGTATCTCGCAAAGCCGCATATCGGAAGCGACAACCTGAAAAACGTCGTAAAAAACATGCGTCGGTATATCTGTTCGCTGGGCGGAGAGGTGTGCTTTCATACCCTGTTCGACGGCGCGGCGATGAAAGGAGGCGCGGTTTATGAAGCGCTGGCGCATAGCGTAACGACGGGGGAAAGATATCGCTATCCCTGCGACGCATTGGTTTTGGCGATCGGGCACAGCAGCCGCGACACGTTTGCGGCTCTTCTCGGGCAGGGTTTTGCCATGGAACAAAGAGAGTTTGCCATCGGCGCCCGGATCGAGCATTTACAGGAAAAAATAGGGCTTGCACAGTACTCTGCGTGGCATAAAACGCTTCCTCCCGCTGATTATAAACTTGTAAGTCATGCGGGAGCGCGGAGCGCGTTCACCTTTTGCATGTGCCCGGGAGGGTACGTGATGCCCGCTTCCAGCGAGCGCGGGGGCGTGGTGACCAACGGCATGAGCAATTACGCGAGGGACGGGCGCAACGCGAACAGCGCGCTGCTCGTACAGATCAGGCGCGAAGATTTCGACAGGGGGAACGTTCTGGACGGAGCGGAATTTCAAAGAAAAATCGAGCGCGCCGCCTTTACAATGGCGGGCGGCGATTATTCCGCGCCCGTGCAGAGAGCGGAGGACTTCTTTTTAAACCGCGAATCGAAATCGTTCGGCGAAGTGACGCCGACCTATGCCGCGGGCACGGCGATGTGCGACCTCAACCGCCTGTTGCCGGAACAAGTTGCGGAGTCCATGAAGGCGGCGCTCAGAGATATGGGCAAGCGGCTTTCCGGATTCGACCATCCGGACGCGCTTTTAACCGCGCCCGAAACGAGGTTTTCTTCTCCCGTGCGGATCTTGCGCGGCGAGACGCTCGAGAGCGCGTCGCACGGCGGGGTCTACCCCTGCGGAGAGGGGTGCGGGTATGCGGGCGGCATCATGAGTTCCGCAGCCGACGGGCTGCGCGTTGCCGAGAAAATCTTTGAAAAGTACGAAAACTGATCGATTTTTTTACTTCCATTCATTTTCTTTTCATACAATAATCATATTTTTGCGTTATTATATAGGCGTAAATTCCGAGAGGGGTTTACAAAGATAAATTCAGACCACACAAACTTTTTTCATATTCTCTCACTATAAGGTAGCGGTACGTGCAAGCGTGCCGCTATCTTATTTTCGGATATATGCCGTAAATGAAGCGCCCGCCGCAAACTTGCGGCGGGCGGGTTTTTATTTAACGTATGTATCTTCGGTTTTTGAAGGACAGTGCCTTTTGCCGCGGAAGGCGGCGCATTAAGGCAGGCGCCGCGTCGAGCCGCGATCCCAGATCACGGAGCGGATGCGGCTCGTACCTTCGAAACTGTTTATGAGGGAAGGCTCGGCTATCTGGCGGAGAAGCATGTTGAGGGCCGTTTTTGCCATTTCGCCGAAATCCTGCGATACCGTCGTGATCTCGCTTTCCGCGGCGACGGAAATGTTGTCGAAACCCGTCACGGAAAGATCTTCGGGAACGCGCAGCCCGCGTTTATCCGCTTCGCGGATCAGATGCCATGCCGTTTCGTCGTTCACGCAGACGACCGCGGTGGGGCGCATGGGCAGGGAGAGAATGTGTTCGACGGCCGCCCCCGCGCAGCGGTCATAACGGGAAGCGTTTTCGGTCGTCGAGTTTTTTATGTCGGGCGGCATCCGGATAAAATACGCAGGGTCGAGGACGGCGTCGCTTTCGATGATCGCGCGGCAGTATGCGGAAAAACGCTCCTCTTCGGTGGGGAGAAAATTTTCCTTGAACGGAAAGTATGCGATATGCCTGTGACCGAGGGCGATGAGGTGTTTCGTCAGTTCGTACATGCCGCCGAAATTGTCCGAACAGACGCAGGGCGAGCGCATGCCGTACGAGGAATAATCGAGAAAGCACATCGGCGTTTTTTCCTGCGCGAACCGCGCGAGAATATCTAAGTTCGACGAGCGCGTGATCGGCCAGATGATGAGTCCGCTCACTTTTTCGGAGAGGAGATGTTTGAGGATCTCGCGTTCGCGGGTTTTGGAATGGCCCGAATCGAAGCACGCCACCGAATAGCCGCGCTTTTTCGCGTAGGCGGCGAGCGTGCTTTCGATTTTTTTTCCGAAGTGGGCGAAATCGCTGAACAGTACGGCGATCGTGCGCGGGGAACGGCGGTGGGAATAAGGGAGGGGGAGCACGATGCTTCCCTTTTTCTTTTTCCGCTCGATCAGTCCGGCGGCGCGCAGCTCGTTGAGCGCGCGCGCCGCCGTGATGCGGCTCACGCCGTATTCGCCGCACAGCGCAGCTTCCGACGGCAGAACGTCGCCCGGCGCATAGCGGCCCGTCTGTATTTTGCAGTACAGGTCGTTGTAGATCTTTTCGTATAGCGTTTCCATAAAATAAGTATAACATAATCAAAAAAATAAATCAATTATGTTATATTATTTTCAATATTTTTGCGGGTTTTTTCGCGAATATGTCATATTGAAAAACTTTCTGTGCGTTGACAGAGCGGAAAAAACGGGGGTATACTTGTTAAAAAGGGGGCGGAAGATGAAGAAAGCCGTCGTTGCGGGCAACAGCCTTACGGACGTAATCAAACGCATAGAACAATATCCCGAAAAAGGGATGCTTGCAAAAATCACGGAAGTCGTGCCGGGTGTGGGCGGGTGCGTGCCGAATACGGCGATCTCGTTGAAAACGCTTGCCCCGCGGGAACTCGACGTCAGCGCTCTTTCGCGGATCGGGAAGGACGAAAACGGGGAATTTATCTTAAAAACGCTGTCGCGCCACGGCGTGCGCACGGACAAAATGAGAATAGACCCCGTTCTGCCGACTTCCTTTACTGATGTGATGACGTTGCCGAACGGGGAAAGGACGTTTTTTTGCGCTGCGGCGGCAAACGCGGCTTTCGGGGAGGAGGATATTGCGGCGGACGCGCTCGAATGCGATCTTTTCCACATCGGCTATCTGCTTCTGTTGGAAAAGCTTGACGCGCCCGACGAAGAGTACGGCACGAAAATGGCGCGACTGTTGCACGGCATACGGGAGAGGGGGATCAGAACTTCCGTCGATTGCGTGAGCGCGGAGGGAAGCCGGTTTTCGGAAGTCGTGCGGCCTGCGCTGCCGTATTGCGATTACATTGTCGTCAATGAGATCGAAGCGGGCAATATTGCGGGCATGCCTTTGCGCGGGGGGAACGGAATTATCCGTGAAAATTTTCGCGCGGCATGCGAGGAATTGCTCCGCGCCGGCGTACAAACCGCCGTCGCGATCCACTGCCCTGAGTTCGGATGCCTGATGGACGCGGCGGGGGAATATACGGAAGTGCCTTCCATCGAATTGCCGAAGGGCTATATCGCGGGCGCGGTCGGGGCGGGAGACGCCTTTTGCGCGGGGATGCTGTATTCCTTTTTGGAAGGGATGAGCGCGGAGGAAGGGCTTCGGCTTGCTTCCTGTGCGGCGGCATGCAATCTGAGCGCCCCCGATTCGATCGGCGGGGCGCGCGGGCTGGATGAAACGTTTGCGCTCGAAAAGAAGTTCGGGCGAAAAAAAATATGATCGTAAAATTGAAAAACGGGAGGAAGGTATGAAAAGGGAGACATACCGCCGCCAGGCGGAAATGACTGCCCGCGCTTTCAAAGATGCGGGCATTGCGGTGACGGAAGAGGAGATCGGGCGCATAGAAGTCGCGGATTTCGGGCTGGGCATCGTGGATAAAGTGGGGTTGCAACTCCTTACGTACGTCAATACGGATCGGGTATGCGCCAAGGAAATGGTGCTCTTTGCCGGGCAGACCTGCCCCGAACACAAGCACGTGAGCGGAACGGAAAACGGCGTTCCTTTCGCGGGGAAGGAGGAGACATTCCGCGTGCGGAGAGGGACGTGCTATCTGTACGTTTCGGGCGAGGGTGACCGGTCGAAGATCAAAGCCAAACTTCCCGAGACAGACGTTAGCGTGTTTCACGAAGTCGTGCTCAGAGAGGGGGAGCAATACACGATTTATCCCGGGACTTGGCACTGGTTTCAGGCGGGGGAAGAGGGCGCGGTCATCAGCGAATTTTCGACGAAGAGCCGCGACGAGAGCGACGTGTTCACAGACCCGCGCATCGTGCGCATACCCGAAATGGAGGATTGAAAAATGCTTGTAGGGCTGAAAGAGATCTTAAAGACGGCGGAAGAAAAAAAGTGCGCGGTGGGCATGTTCAACGCTACGGGGTTCGACAGTTTGCAGGCGGTCATCGGCGCGGCGGAAGAACTGGACGAGCCCGTCATTCTGGCGCATGCGGAAGTACACAACGTTTATAACGATATTTCATTCGTCGGGCCTGCAATGATCGCGGCGGCGCGCAATGCAAGCGTGCCCGTCTGCGTGCACCTCGACCACGGCGTGATGATGAAAATGGTCTGCCGCGCGCTGCGGCTCGGATTTACCTCGGTCATGATCGACACGTCCGCGCTTCCGTTTGAGGAAAACCTGCGCGTAACGAAAGAGGTGACGCGCATCGCGCACGACATGGGCGCGGACGTGGAAGCCGAACTCGGCAGGCTGGTCACGGGCGAGGACGGCAAAAAGGAGACGGACGCCGACCCTTCGGAATTTTATACCCGCGCGGACGAAGCGGCGCGCTTTGCGCGGGAAACGGGCATCGACGCGCTCGCCGTCGCGTTCGGCACGAGCCACGGGTTTTACAAAGCGCAGCCGAAACTGGACTTCCGGGTCGTGCGCGACTGTGCGGCGGCGACGGGGCTGCCGCTCGTCATGCACGGCGGCAGCGGCGTGAGCGACGAGGGGTTCAGGAAGGCGATAGAAGCGGGCATACGCAAGATCAATTACTATTCGTATATGTCCAAGGCCGGTTACGACGCCGCCGCGGCGGCGATCGCGTCGCAAAAATACAAATACCTGCACGACGTGGAACATGCGGCGATGCAGGCGATGAAAGAGGACGTCAAGCGGGCGATCTCGGTGTTTTCGGGCATTTGAGGCGCGGCGGCATTTTTTCTTCGGACGGCCCTTTGGATGATCCCGACAGGATTCCGAAAGAGACATGTAATTTAATTGACAAAGTTTGATCGCGGTGGTAACATTTATGAAAAGGAGATATCGGCATGCTTTTTCATAAAAGAGAGAACAGCGTGATCGTCGCAGGGCACCGCGGGATCTGCGCTGAATATCCCGAAAACACGATGCTTTCTTATCGGAAAGCAATAGAACTCGGCGTCGATCAACTTGAAATCGATCTCAATCTGACAAAGGACGGGCATGTCGTGCTCATCCACGACTGCACGGTGGACAGAACGACGGAAAAAGCCGGAAGGGTACGGGATTATACGCTCGAAGAGATACGGCAAATGGACGCGGGGTCGTTCAAAGATTACGCATTCCGCGGAGAAAAAATCCCCCCGTTTGAAGAACTGCTGGCTTACATATCGGATACCGATGTTTCGCTCAATGTGGAGATCAAGGATCGGACGTTTGAAACGGTGCGAAAGGCGGTGGATATGCTGCGGGCGTATCACATGGAAGACAGATTCGTCATCGCTTGCTGGGATGCGAACATTTTACAGTATGCGCACGAAAAATTCGGAGTGATGACCCAAGGGTTTCCCGATAATATGCTTGTGAATTTTTCAAACGAGGCGCGTTCGCATCTGTACAGCGTGGGGATACCCGTATCCATGATTACGAAGGAACTCTGCGACGAATATAAAAATTGCGGGATACAGCCTTGGTCATGGTGCCCGGATACGGAAGAGGCTGTGGAAAAGGCGATCGCCTGCGGGGCGCGCCTGCTCACCTGCAACGATCCCGCGCCGGCCTTGCGCGTCGTAAAGCGTCTGGGGCTCGGGAACAGGGACGGGGCATGAAGGGTTGTATCCCGGCCGCGCCTTCGGCAAACCGAAAACATCGGGGATATGAAAGGCGTCGCATCGGGTCGGGAAAGGGGCGTATACCGGTGCGCAGACCCGGTACAGCGGCGAATGATTCGCTGAATTTTCGAAAAAAACGATCTGTTCCGCCGTCTTTCGGCGGCGCGGGTTAAAGAAAAAAGCGAGGGATTCCGTGAAGGAATTCCTCGCTTTATATATTGCCGCGTTAAATCTGTTCGATGTTGATGACGTTGGAGTTGCCCGACTTGCCGTTCGGGTTGCCGCCCGTGATGACGATGCGGTCGCCTTTTTTGACGAGCCCCGATTCGATCGCCGCGCGCTTTGCGTGGTAGAAGAGTACGTCCATCGAATTGAACTCTTCCGAAAGCACGGGGATGACGCCCCAGGAAAGGGCGAGTTTTCTGTACGACATCGGCTCTATCGTCATGCCGATGATGTCGATGTTGGGGCGGAAGCGGGAAACGAGCCTTGCCGTACCGCCCGAACGGGAGCATACGACGATCGCCTTTGCGCCGATGTCTTCGGCAAGCACGCAGGCGGAGTGCGAAAGCGCGTCCGCGGGACTGGTGATGTTCGGCCGTTTTTCGTTGTACTTCGTTTCGAGGTGCTTTTCCGTTTCCACGCAGATCTTCGCCATCGCTTCGACCGCCTGTACGGGATATTTGCCGCCCGCCGTTTCGCCCGAAAGCATGACGGCGCTCGTGCCGTCGTATACGGCGTTGGCAACGTCGGAGATCTCCGCACGGGTGGGGCGGGGCTGGTTGATCATCGATTCGAGCATCTCCGTCGCGGTGATGCAGCGCTTGCTCGCGAGGCGGCACTTATTGATGAGCATTTTCTGGATCTGCGGCAGTTCTTCGTAGGGCACTTCCACGCCGAGGTCGCCGCGCGCCACCATGATGCCGTTGGCGACTTCAAGAATCTCGTCGATGTTGTTCACGCCGCTTTGGCTCTCGATCTTTGCGATGAGGTCGATGTCGGGGTTGCCGTTCTCTTCGAGAAGTTTGCGGATGTCTTTAATGTCCTGCGCCTTCGACGTGAAAGAGCAGGCGATAAAGTCGATGCCCTGTTCGATGCCGAAGAGGATGTCGCTCTTGTCCTGTTCGCTCAGATATTTCAGGCTGAGCGTTTTGCCGGGGAAGAACATGCTCTTTTTGTCGGAGAGGTCGCCCCCGACTTCCACGCGCGTTTTGACTTCCGTCTTGTTCACTTCCGTCACGCGGAAAATGAGAAGCCCGTTGTTGAGCAGGATCGTGTCGCCCGGTTCGAGGTCGTCCACGATGCCTTTATAAGATACGGAAACGCGGCTTTGATCGCCCTGAACGTCTTCGGTGGTAAAGGTGAATTCGTCGCCCTCTTTTAAGGTGATCTTTTTGTTTTTGAAAGTTTTGATGCGAAGTTCGGGGCCCTTCGTGTCCAGCATGATGGGCAGGGGGATGTTCAGTTTTTCGCGCACCTTTTTGATGAGCTCGATGTTTTTCGCGTGTTCGGCGTAGTCGCCGTGCGAAAAGTTGAGGCGCGCCACGTTCATGCCCGCGAGCGCCATTTTGGTGAGGATCTCCTCGTCGCGGCAGGCGGGGCCGAGTGTGCATACGATCTTCGTCTTTTTCATAATATTCTGCTCCGTTTTTCAAAAATCTTTCCGTATATATTTTATAGTATTTGCCGTCAAATGACAAGCGTTTTACACAAAAAATAGTTTGAAAGCGCAGGGCTGAAAACGTTGACTTTTTGTACGCTTTTCGGGTATAATAATAGCCCGAGTTGATCATACGGCCGCGCGGCTTTTTGCCGTGAGGAAAGTCCGGGCACCGCAGGGCAGGACGCCGGATAACGTCCGGTGGAGGCGACTTCAAGGAAAGTGCAACAGAAACAGACCGCAGGATTTTTCCTGTAAGGATGGAAAGGGGAGGTAAGAGCTCACCGACGCTCCGGTAACGGAGCGTGCCGTGCAAACCCCGTCCGGTGCAAGATTGGGCATATATCGCATGGGCTGCCCGCCCGATGTATGCCGTGAATATCGCTGGAGCGCGTCGGCGACGACGCGTCGAGATAGATGGCCGTACACGACAGAACCCGGCTTACAGATCAAACTCGGAATTTAAAAAACAAGGCCCGCCCCGCGCAGTTTTGCGCGGGGCGGGTTCGCTTGGAAATTATTCAAACACTTGATTTTTAGTTGTTCACATTATATAATTTAATTAAGGAGGGGGTAAAATGCAAAAATTTATAAAGTGTAAGTATTTTTCTAAAAAAGATAATCTTTTTCATGTGATAATGTCTGTCGAAAACAATGAGGGACGATACATTGATTGTAACTATACATATAGTGATTTCAAAGAATTTTATGAAGCAATCAATAAGGACTTATCATATGCAGACTTACTTGAATATGACTTTGATGATTGTAATCCGGGTGATTTTAATTTATCTAATGCTAAATTGTCGTCTAAAACAATGATAAAATTAGGTATTTATAATGATAAGTATTTCAAGATGATTGATAAAGATAGGCAATTTGCAGTCTGTATGATGACTAATTCTTTGGACAATCTCTCGGAAAGAGAGTTAAAAAGTGAAAA
>CDZB01003208.1_pt1 | contig 79415 bp, 79 predicted proteins | sample 554961 | NCBI WGS metagenome assembly CDZB01 (sample SAMEA3182106, study PRJEB8094) | gut metagenome | biome: human; feature: gut; material: Stool; isolation source: human stools | place: Canada | collected 2013-02-26 | reverse complement strand
TCATAGAATTTTTTCATAGCGGTATTTCATCTGCTCCGGCGATGTGGGCGGCTGCCGTCTGCGCTGGCCTGTCCAGTGTGTCCCACCGGCAAGACCGGCACAGTGCCAGCCCGCCGCGCGGATGCTGGCCCCGGTCTCCGTGTCCAGCGTGTAGGTGATGATCTTCCGGTAGCCCATCGCCTTGGCGGTGCGGGCTGCGGCGGCATAGAGAAAGCTGCACACATTCCGCCCGCCCAGCGTACACAGACGCGTGACCTCCAGCGTGAAGCCGTCGTCCAGATACCGCCCCACCGGGCGGCCCGCGATGACCACGCCTGCAAGCTGGCCGCCGCTCATGCAACCAATGGAGAATTTGTGGCCCTGCACCCGACCATGATGCCGGTGGTGCTGCGCCACGAAGTCATTTGCCTGCGCCAGCGTCATGGGGATCAATTCCAGCATGGCCGCCTCCTTAATGCGCATGGAGGATGCTCTTGGAGATGCTGCCGGTTTTCAGGATCATGAAGCAGAGCATGGCGGTATAGGCCGCGCACGTCCATACCGCCTCATGCAGCCCGCTTCCGGATAGGGAAAGGCTTTTTACCAAAATGGCATAGATTCCGGTAATGACCATGATGAGGAAGCCTTGCAGCCCCAGCGCGGTTAGGCCGCGGACAAAGTTGGTGCCGATGTTGCCCCATTCCCGGTTGGCGAAGGTGGCAAAGGGCAGCGGCCCAACGCTGGCATAAACGTAGATCTCCAGCATCCTGCCGTAGAGGATGATGGTGATGAGCGCACCCATAAGCGTCATGGCAAAACTCAGCACCCATGTCTCCAGCATCAGGGCGAACAGAGCGCCGATGCCCTTCGCTTCCAGCTCCGTGGTGATACTGGCCAGAGCAGAGGAAATGTCGATGCTGGCGTTGGCGTCGATGACACCGGCGCTTTGCTGCACCATGTTCTGCGCCACCTCAAAGATGGCGATGATGAAATCGAAGGTATGGTTGACGACGTAAGCCGCGATGCCTGCCTTGATGATCCACTTAAAGAAGATGAACGTCTCGAAATCCGATGAATATTGTCAAGACGGTTTTTCAAATGAAACTGTAAACACTTTGCGAACAAGCCGGATTGACAGAGATTTTCGGGCAAAAATGGCTTGAAATCAGGTGAGAAAAATCAATGCTTGTGGGATTCGTGAAGTATCTGCCGTCTGCGTGTATGGATTGCACCATTCCGCGATTCACGGTATCGTGCAGCCGGTGTGCGGCTTTGCGTGACCTTTTGCGGTTTGGCTGGTTGTCGTCCGATTCCGTGAAGTGCAAAGGTGCATCCTGCGTACAGGGCATCGAATATCCCGCCTAAAACCGCTGAAAACACAAAAACACCCCGCACCATGCGTCCTGTAAACGCACAGTGCGGGGTGTTCGTTCAATTATGCGGCTTTCGTCAGATACACGATCCCGGCGGCTAAGTCCACGCGGTCAACGTCATATCCTGCGTTGTAGATGGTATTGGAAAGCGGTCTGTCCTGTGCCGGATACCAGTAGGAAGCATACTTGTACGCCGACTTGCAAAGCGGCTTGCCGGTCAGTTCCTCCACCTTGGAGAACGGCAGCGCAATCGCTTCTTCGCCCTGCGCGGAGAGGTAGTCCCCGATGGGTGCAAAGCTGGAATTGCTGGCAACGTGAAGCGTTTTTGGGGCTTCCAACGCGGCCTCCGTTTCTTCCTCCGGCAGCGTTACCTTGCCGATAAAATTGAAGTAAATCTCGATTTGCTGGTCATACTGATAGCGGTTGATCTTCCTGCGCTCATAGACGATCACCTTGTCGATGAACTCATTGAGCATGGGCGTGGTCAGCTCGGTAAAGTCCGTATAGCGGTCTACCAACTCCATGAAACGGTCAACATTGACGCTTTCTTCCTGTTCTGCGTTCATCTGCTCCATCAGCTCGGCGCTGCGCTGTTCAAGCTGCGCCTGTTCCGCTTCATATTGTGCGGAGAGCTTTGCGTGCCGCTTCTCCGGCAAGCGTCCGAGGGCGTAATCCTCATAGAGCTTTTGCAGCAGCGTGTCCAGCTCGTTTGTGCGGCGCATGATGCGGTCAAGCTCCGTCCTACCGCTTTGCAGACTGCGCTTTCTCGCATCGGAGGTGGTCTGCATCACAAGCTGCTCAAAATCCTCCTTATTGGCTCTGGCGTAGGTCGCCACATTCCGCAGCGCGTCCAGAATCAGGTCGCGGACGATCTCTGTTCGGATAAAGTGAATGGTGCAGGAGGTCGTTTTCTTTCGGTAGGAAGCGCAAACGTAGTTGTCCTTCGGGGTCTTGTGGTATGCGTCACCATCGCTGCGCTCGTTATACATTTTTGCGCCGCACTCGCCGCAGTAGAGCAGCCCGGTCAGCGGATTCGGCTCTTTATTGCGGTCACCGCGCCGGATCGTCCTGCGGAGCTTCTGCGCGGTTTCCCATGTGGTCTTGTCAATGATGGCTTCATGGGTATTCTCAAAGATTTTCCAGTCCTCTTTGGGAGCCTGTTTGCGGTGCTTGTCCCGGTAGCAGGTCTTGAAGGTCTTGAAATTGACGGTATGCCCCATGTACTCCACGCGGGCAAGAATATAGCTTACCGTCGTACCCCACCAGCGGTAGGGATCTTCAAACTTGCTGTTTCTACGGTTGCCCACGCCTTTTGCGGCAAGGTAGGCAGATGGACAAAGCACCTTTTCCTCGGACAGAATATCCGCGATCTGATATACGCCCTTGCCGTCAATGACCATGTGGAAGATGCGGCGCACAACGGCGGCAGCTTCCTCGTCGATGATCCAGCGCTGCTTGTTCTCCGGGTCTTTCAGATACCCGTAGATGGGATGGTTGCCGGTGTGTTCGCCCTTGTTGCCCTTTGCCCGATAGACGGCGCTGACCTTCTTGGAGGTATCACGAGCGTAAAAATCGTTCATGATATTGAGGAACGGCGCGAAATCATTCTCGGACTGATTGGCGCTGTCCACGCCGTTGTTGACGGCAATGAAGCGAACGCCGTTCTGCGGGAATGTGACCTCCGTATAGAAGCCCACACGGAGATAGTCACGACCCACGCGACTGAGATCTTTTACCAGCACAATGCCCACCTTACCGGCTTCAATGTCGGCAATCAGGCGTTTCCAGTCTGGACGCTCAAAATTCGTACCGCTCCATCCGTCGTCAGAATACACCGATACATTCGGAAAATTCCGTTCACGGGCATAGCGCGTGAGCATATCCTTCTGATGAATGATGGAATTACTGTCCCCGGCAAGATCATCGTCGCGGCTCAGGCGGCAATAGATGGCGGTGATTTTTTCTTGTGACTGTCTGTTGTTCATAGCGATACCTCTTTCAGACAGCCAGCTCATTTGTGGCAATTACAGTATAGCCGATTTTCCTGCCGCAGTAAAGCGGACAATGGTAACTTTTCCGGGTTTTCATCGTAATTCCTCACTTTCTCAACCTTCGCAGCCCATTTTGATCAGCCGCTTGATTTTGTCGTTCATATCCTCCTTGCCGTTTTCTTTGAAATGCAGCGTCACGCGATAGGTGGTGTTGCCCACCCTGCGGGTCATCCTTCCGGCAGAGGAAGGAGCGGCGGGTGCGGGACGACGCACGGTTTCTTTTGCGGTTGCGGTGGCGGTATTGTTCATAGGCACTCCTTCTCCTTCATCATTGTTTTTAATCTATCCAGCTTGTTCTGTGCGGTCTGCCTGCGGAAGTTTGTCCCGGTGAACAGGATCGGGGCGCACATTTCCAGCAGTCTGTCATAAATGCGGGCGTGGGGCGTGTCCTGCGGATGCTGCAACTCGTCAAGGCTCAGATTGGTGGTGACGATCAGGGGCTTGCCGCTGCGGTAGCGGCTGTCTATCACGTTGTAGACCTGTTCCAGTCCGTATTCCGTGCCGCGCTCCATGCCGAAATCATCCAGAATCAGCAGCGGATAACGGCACAAGCGGGCGATGTACGCATTTCTGCCCTCATAGCTGCCGGACAGATCATTGAGAACGGCAGCAAAGTTCGTCATGCGAACGGGGATTTCCTTTTCCATCAGGGCATTGGCGATACAGGCGGCGAAAAAGCTCTTGCCTGTACCGACGCTGCCCCAGAGCAGATAGCCGATATTCTCAGCTTGCATTTTGTCAAAATGATCGGCGTAAAATCTCGCGTGTTTCATCTGCGGATTCGCGCCGTTATCCTGTGCAAAGCACCAGTCCCGCAGCTTCGGCGTGTCAAAGCAGTCCTTTTTCAGCTCCTTTACGGTGTCCTCATGCTTACGCTGCCGGTCAGCCAGCCGCTTTTCCTCATAATGCTTCTGCTGACAGGCGCAGTTTGTGGGATGCCGGTCACGTCCAAACAGGGCGGCGTGACCATCTTCAAAATAGGCTTCCTTCGGCGTGTGGCACTTGCCGCAGTACAGCAAGCCGTCCTCGCCGGTATAATCGCCCTCGCTGGGGCTGACTTCCATCATTTTGGAAACAATATCGGTAAAACCGTTCATAGGCTTTCTCCCTCCTTGCAGGTGTAGTCGGGGATGCCCTGTTTTGGGACACCCTTTGTTTTATCGTTTTCTGCCCACCGTCTGATGGTGGCAGCATGATTCTGATAGCTTCTGCCTGTGGATTCCATGTAGGAGGACAGCTCGGATATGAGCCTGTCCAGCCTGTCGGGAAACTCCCGCAGCAGCTCGGCGTATTCGGTGTCAAGCAGAAAAACATTCTCATACCGCCCGTATGCGGCGGGCGCTTCGCTCTCTCTACTCAGGTGGTTCTGATTCAGGTTGCTACTACTCAGGTTGTTAGGGGACAGTTTTCTTTCCATCATAGGGACAACTTTCTGTCCATCAGTCGGACAGTTTTCTTTCTCAATGGAGGGCGGATTTCCGTCTGTCATTTGGAAAGACTTCTGTCCTTCTGGCGGCAGCTTTACATAGATACGATTTGGCTTGGAAAAGCCGCTCCTGCGCCGCTCGATCAGCCCCGCGTCCTCCAACTCGGAAAGAGCGGTTTTCACGGTCATGGGGCTCCTGTCCAGCGCGGCGGCAATCTTCTCTATGGGGAACACAAGGTAAATCCTGCCGCCCTCATCCAGCCAGCCGTTTGCCTGTGAGAGCGTCGCCCGGTCAAGCAGCAGCGCGTACAGCAGCTTCGCCGTTTGGGTCAGGTCTGCTTGCAGCAGGAAACGGGGGTATGGCAGATACGGCGGCAGCCGGGTATCCGCTCTCATATACTCTGTGATGGAATGTCACCTCCTTCGCGGGAATTAGGGGCATAACGAATTGTGACAGCCCTCAGTCGGGCGGTTTCCAGCGTTTCGACCAGTAATGCGGGCAAAGAACAACGATTGCCCGGAAGCTCTGCTTGCAGCCGTGGATGCAGCCACGGCAAAGGGGATTGTAGGAAATGCGGTTTCGGTGGTCGAGGAAGAACGACCATTCCAGCCGCCGCTGCTTGTTCATTCTCGGCATTTTCACGCTCCTATCTGTCGCCAAAGCGTTACACTCCGGCAGACGGTCAAACTGTAAATCTCGGTATCATTTTCGGGCTTTTTCTGCCCTGTACGCTCCATTTGGGGAATGGGTGGTATGCGGGTATGGGTAAGTCCCTTCGGCGCGTTCTGTGCGTTTTCGGGAGGGGGGCATTTACTCCATTTCTGGATTTGAAAACAAACTGTATCTTTTTCGTGCGCTGTATTGTATTTCTCGTGCAGATAGCGTATAATGATAGTGCCAGTAGAAAGGGGATGATTTCATGGCTGGAACTACAACAAACATCAGCATCCGAATGGACAGCGACCTGAAAGCACAGGCTGACGCTTTGTTTTCGGAGCTTGGCATGAATCTCACAACGGCTTTCAATATTTTCGTGCGTCAATCGATCCGGGAGGGCGGGATTCCGTTTGAAATCTCCATCAATCAGCCCAACAAGGAGACGATTGCCGCCATGCTGGAAGCGGAAAGGATTGCGAAAGACCCGTCTGTAAAGGGCTATAACGACCTTGACGAGCTTTTTGCCGATCTGAAAAAGTGAGAAAGACAAAGCTGACCGTTAAGCCGACCACGGCGTTCAAGAAGGATTACAAGCTGGCAATCAAGCGCGGACTGCAAATTGAGCTTCTTGAAACCGTGATTGAAACGCTTGCAATGGGAAACACGCTGCCGCCTGAGAACAGAGATCATGACCTGACCGGCAACTGGCGTGGACACCGGGAGTGTCATATTCAGCCTGACTGGCTTCTGATCTACCGCATTGAGGGCGATGTTCTGGTGCTGACTCTTTCCAGAACCGGAACGCACAGCGATCTATTCGGGAAATGAGCATTGTGCCGCATGGGGAAACCTGTGCGGCATTTTGCTTTTTAGAGTTCTGTCTCATGCTTCCGTCCGTGTTTCGGCTGCTGCGGCTGCATCGCCATCTGGTAGTTGCGCTGCATGGTCATCAGCTCGTGCAGCCGGTCGCTTTTCTCGCGGTAATCGTTGTAGCACTCGTTTTTCTGGGATATGAGCGACTGAATTTCCGCAACGACATCCTTGCGCTTCGGAAGCTGCTTGGGTGCGCCCAGCTTATCAAGCTGACGCTTGGCAGCGTCGTTGATGATAAAATCCGCTTCATGCGCGGCATAGAATTTCTGCTTGTCCTTTTCCTTGCGGATCGCACGATACTCCTTGATGACGGGATAGGTATTGCGGTAATTGTCCATCGCTTCCAGCATTGCCTTTTTGTCCGTTACCTTGGCAGCGGCAGCGTCATAGCGGCTGCGGGCTTCCCGCGCTTCCGCACCGGCTGCATCCACGGCAGCGCTCAGCTTATCCGGGGATAGAAGATCATGCTCCTGCAAGTACATGAAGGTTTTTGACCATGCCTTGAGGTTGTGCATCGTCGCCCAGCGGTCATAGCCGATGCCTTTGCCCTCGGCGCGTTTTGCTTCACGGTCAACCATGCGCCCAATGGAGGGCGTTTGCGGTGCACTCTGCTTCGGAGTGTGCCTGTCGGAAGCACCCTTGTTTGAAGATAGGGTGCGGTCAAGCGGGATAGCATCATTTGAAGTGAGGGTATGCTCAGAACGCAGGACGTTTTGCTCCAAAGCGGCAAGCACGGCGGCTTTGTCAAAGCTGTCGCCCAGCTTCCGCGCCGTGATGGGCTTCGTGCGGTCTGGTGTGAGATAGGAAAACCGCCCACGGCTCTCCTTGACAATCACGCCGTATTGCAGGAGCTTCCGCGCAAAATCCTCGACGGTGAACGATTCGTTCAGCGTTTTTCGGATGATCTGACGCAGCTTTTCTTTGTCGGTTTCAAAGCGTGTTGGCTTGGTGGGCTTGCCCTCTGCGGCAAGGGCGGCGTTTTCCTGATCCAGCGCAGCCTGTCCCTTTTTCTTCACCCAATACTCGCGCTCGGTGACGCGGTTTGCGCTGCCGTTCAGAAGGTCGATCTGATAAAGACCGGCTTCGTGGCACAGCTCCATGACCTCGGATTTGAAATATTCCATCGCCGCGTCGGTGCAGCGGTGCTTACATCCGGCTTTCGTGTCGGCGGGTCTGTCCATGTAGGGCAGCAACGGCACATTTTCGATCCGCAGACTGTTGATGACGATATGCACATGGATGTTGCCGGACTGGTTATGCCCGTCCGGGTGGGTGCAGACGATAGCCTGATGACCGGGAAACTGCTCCCGGCAAAACCTTTCGCCAAGCTCCTGCGCCTTATCTACGGTCAGCCCGTTGTCTGGACCGTCCCGTGGGTCAAAGCTGATGATGTAATGGTGGCTCTTGACGTCCTCGCGCTTCTGATTCTTGCCATAGCGGAGGTTGGAGCGCATACAGGCAACTGCAAAATCTTCCTCGCCGCAGTTCAGCGTGGAAATGCGGTAATCCTCTCTCGGTACAAACCGCCCGCTTGCGTCCAGCGTGGGCTTCATGGTAAACTCGTCGTGCGCAAAGGTCAGGTATTTTTCAGCGTCTCCGTAGTTGGCGTTTTTAGAGCTGATATGTTTGAACGTTGCCAACGGCTTCACCTACCTTTTCCAAAACCTCAAACTTCAAAGCAGCGAGATCTGAAGCCGCTGCCCGCACCTCTGCTGCAAGCTGGGGATAGGGATTATGCCAGTCATTGATGGCGCGGGCAATCTGATTGAGGTTGCTGCCGATCCTGCCGTATTCGGCGGTCAGCTTTCCGAGCGCGGCAAGCAGCTCGTCGTTGACCGGGGAAACCGTGACAACAGGACGGATGCTTGCGCCCTGAATGGCTCTGCGGATAAATTCGGACTGACTGATGCCGTAGGGCGCAAGACAGGCGGCAAAATCCGCGTATTCTTCCTCGGTCATGCGGGTTTTGACAACACGGCTGCGGTGCGGCGTGTCATACTTTTTGCGTGGCATTGGTTTCATCTCCTTTCACTTATCGCCGTTTTCGGGGCAATTTTGCACCCTGCTCCCAGCTTGAACTCACAAGGGTTTTTCAAAGCGGAAAGACCTTTATTTTCAACTCTGCCTTTTCAGACTGCCTGACGTTCTCGGCACTCGCTTCACGCCCGCAATTAACTCATGCGGCCTTTCATCGGATGGTCTGCGACGGTTGTTATCACGCTCGGACGATCCCGAATGGGGAGTAGCTGCCCTCTGCTGTCATCGCCCACCGGGAACGACCCGGCTTTCCCGAAGCTGATGTTGATCGCTCACTCCCGTGCGGGAGGTCTTGGCGCGTCCTTCGGCTCGGCTATCACAGAGAGCTTGTTGCCTGAAAAAGCTATTCACTTGTCAAGGAACACCGTCCCGCCGGGGTCAAACTGTTACCGGCTCCGGCACGGGAAGGGCTTTCCAGCTTAGAACCCCCTCTCAACTTACAACGGACATTTTTTCTCGAAAACTTGGTACTGCCGGAGAAAAAATTTCTGAAAACCGCTCCACCTTACTAAGTGAATCAGCTCCCGTTTTTGTCCCAATGCTTTGCCCTTTCACTTTACAACGGACAATTATTTTGCGAATTAGGGGGTGCAGCTTCAGGAAAATTTCCCTTTCTACTTTTCAACGGACAGAAATCTGCCGTTTGTTGAGTATGCCGGTGAGAAAAATTTTTCTGCGGGAGCCGGTTTCAGCTCAGGTGATTTTCAAAACCTTGCGCAGCGATAGAGCTTGCAAAGCTCTGTCGCTGGGCGAGGTTGCCGCAGCCGTCAGGCTGCGTATAGCAGGGTTTGGGGAAGGCACTCCCCAACAAGATTCCGATGGGGCAGAATGAGCGAAATGCGAAATCTGGCACCTTGGTAGAATCTTGCTCTCTGCTGCTCCAAATCTCCCTTCACTTTACAACGGACATTTTCTCGGCAAAAAGCAGGGTATGTATTTGTAAACATTCTGTGAACGAGCGACAGCAGCCTGTCATTCGTCGCTGAGACTTTTTCTGCTTTTATGGTAGCGCAGCAGCGGCAGGATTACGACGTACCAATGGGAACATCGGTAACACCATTGGGAACATTGACCGCTGAGATTTTCTTTCTCTCTATCCTTACTACAATCTCAAAAACGCTTTTTGGCCACTTCTGCAAATAAAGCGTTTGGGATAGACCATCCTGCCCGCCGTTCACCACTACTACGGTCTGACGTGGACGTTTTGGCAAAGTCCAGATAAAAAAGACAGCCGCTTTTTCTGCGGCTGCCTGTGTAACTTTTCTATGAACTCTATTGACTTTGAATGTCTAATCGTGTAGACTATATACGAAGTCTACCGCTGTAGACAAGGAGGACTTGCATATGGAGATACCAAAGATTCATGAGGGTGAATACCGGTTCTGCCTGATTATGTGGGAACATGAACCAATCGCCGCCGCGCAGCTTGTAAAGCTGTGTCAGGAACAGTTGGGATGGAAGCGAACCACGACTTATACCGTTATCAAACGCCTCGGGGAACGCGGCGTACTGAAAAATGAAGATGGCATTGTGACCGCTCTTGTATCAAAGGATGAAGCACAGGCGTGTGAGATCGACGAACTGGTAGAAAAGAAGTTTGAAGGATCTCTTCCTGCTTTTATTGCTGCCTTTACCAAACGGCAGGATTTATCTAATGACGAACTTGACGAAGTGCAGCAGATGATTGACCGGATCCGAAAGGGGGAAGTGACATGAGCGAACTTTTTCTGAAGATCGTCAATATGAGCATATCCGCAAGCTGGATCGTGGTTGCGGTTTTGGCATTGAGGTTTTGCTTGAAAAAAGCTCCCAAATGGGTAAATGTTCTGCTTTGGGGCATTGTCGCTGCACGGATGGTTTTCCCGTTTTCGATTGAAAGTGTACTGAGCCTGATACCGAGCGCAGAAACAATCAGCCCAACCATTATGATGGAGCAGACACCTTCTGTCCAGACGGGTGTTCCTGCTCTCAATCATGTTATCAACCCAGTAATCAGCGGTTCGTTCACGCCCGCACGGGGCGCCAGTGCAAATCCGCTGCAAATATGGATTCCGATTTTAACGGGAATTTGGCTTTTCGGAGTAGCAGCACTTTTCCTCTATTCTGCTACGAGTTACTGGCGCTTGCGCCGCAAGGTCTGCGAAGCGGTAATCCTACGGGGCAACATCTATCAAAGCGAGAATGTTTGCTCTCCGTTTGTGCTGGGAATCATCAACCCCAAAATCTATCTTCCGTATCATATGGACAGCCGCGAGATGGATCATGTGATTGCCCATGAGCAGACGCATATCCGCCGAAGGGATCATTGGTGGAAGCCACTTGGTTTTCTGCTGCTGACAATTCATTGGTTCAATCCGCTGATGTGGCTCAGCTATATACTGCTGTGCCGGGATATTGAGCTTGCATGTGATGAAAAGGTTATCAGGGAAATGGGTAATGAACAAAGAGCCGATTATACACAGGCACTTCTGGCTTGCAGCGTCGATCGTCGTTTGATTGCAGCGTGTCCTCTTGCTTTTGGTGAAGTGGGAGTAAAGGAGCGAGTAAAATCCGTGATGAACTATAAGAAACCTACCTTCTGGATTGTTTTGGTGTCTGTTGTCATTTGCGCTGTGGTTGCAGTTTGCTTTCTTACAAACCCAAAAGCAGAACGGCGCTTTCCCATCAGCGGTGAAAACGTGTCCGATATGGAACCGGCGCAAATCGTAGAAAAAATTGCCGCAGTTGAAGGATTGAAAGACAGCTCTTTACTTTGCGTAAATGCGGATAATTTTGATCTTCAATTCACTTCTGACTTTGAATGGGCGAATGACGGTGCAATTCGTTTCTTTTATACGGATACGGACAGCACTTACAGCGCACAGCTAAGAATGTTTCACACCAAAAAGCAGTATTACATAACGGAACGCACAAAATGGGCCGAACAGGATCAGATTTACAAGCTATCAGATTATCTGAATGCGCTGAAGTATATGCCACAAGAAGAAATCCGCAAATTATCTCAAGGTGCCGATGGCTACTCCGTACTTCAGATGGCTGACGGAACTCCCGGTGATTATGAACGTGTGCTGACATACAGCGCCAGTGGATTAAAGGATATTGACGGCTGGTATATTCATCTGGAAGTGCTGCCGTTGCATGAAGTCAACGGAGCTTATAATGGAAGCGGAGATGAAGCAATTCACCTGTTTTATGGGGCGAACACTTCTACAACAGGTTCAGTAGAGAAGTGGTTCGACTACCTTGAAAAGCCTGATGAAATGAACTGGGACGGAAACCTTGAAATCGAACTTCCGGAATATCCAGACGTGACTTTCCGCTGGTATCCGGAGAAGATGGACGCCGTGACGGGAAACGAAGTCACGCAGCTTTATACCGGAATGCCCATCTGGAACACATATTTCTGCGACCTTACCGGCGATGGACGCCCTGACCTGTGTTCTACGCTCAGTTTTGGTTCCGGCATCATTGACAGCCGTATTATTGTCTACGACTATGCAAATGGCGCAAGCTACACGTTGGAGGATCGCGGAAAATATGACTATTCACTCCGGCTTAACGAAACGGATGGATGCCTGTGGGTCGTCAAAAAGGCGTATAATAGTGACGATATAGTTGCTTCCGGCAAATTGCTTTTCGCAGATAACTGTTTGCGGGTTGCATATACGCTCTATGAAACGCACAAATTTACATCTGTGACGATCCGCAATGACGGGGAGGACACCCTGCGTATTACGATTGGCTCAGACGAAAAAGACTTAGCAGTAGGTGAAGAAACGAGCTTGGCATATACAGACTTTGCGCTAAGAACGATTAAGCTCTCATCTTTTGGAGAGTTGGACTATACTGTCACATATGATTGACAAGCAAATCGCCCACCAGCATAGCACAGTTCCGCGCAGCCAGTATCCCTGCTAAACCGCAGGAAAAATACTTTTATGTAGCCCCCTTTTTGTGATGTAATTTCATATTTTGGTCATTCCATTCTGCCACAAATGAGCTGACCATCGTTGTAATAGCGAGGACTTGAAAGTCCTCGCTATTAGCATACATCGTCGTGCATATTGTTCTTTTCCACGATCATGTCTATCAGCTCATAGCACATGATAACGGCAAGGATCGCCGCTGCAATGGGGACGATCACCGTGTCCGACAGGGATTGCAGCATATTGAATATGCCGCTGTTCCACGCTTGCGGCGTCGTCCCCACATCCGAGGCGATTTCCCCGACTTTCGTATTGACCGTGCTGAACAGCCCGGACAGGTTGCCCATGATGCCGTCGATTAAAATGCCTTTGATCCAATCCCCTATGAGTTCGCCTATCATGTGGGTTCACCTCCTTTGCAGCGCTCTCCCGCATGGAACCGGGAGAGCGCTGCGGGGTTTCAGGATTTAATAGTTATGGTTGGGCTGGTTGGCGGACAGCCGGGAAGATCAGCCCAGCAGACCAGACAGCAGGGGAACCAGAGTGACGCCGATCAGGGCAACACCACCGCCCGCGACGAGCTGCTTAACACCCTGCGACTTGCTGGCCGGATTATCCTGACCGTAACCTTCCAGAAGGTTGATGCCGCCCCAAACGCACAGCGCACCGCCGAGGCCCACAACGATAGTCTGCAAAGTAGTAACCGCACTATTGAAAAATTCCATAAATTTACCTCCATAAATTTCAGTTTGATATGATTTGTTGATAAGGGAAAGCCGCCGATCATTCGTCCACGGCGGCCATATCTTCATCCGACAGGTCTATGTCGTAGAGGTCAAAGGTTTCCTCCTGCGAAACCCCCCGCTGCCGTTTCCGGCGCAGGGCGGTCAAGTACCTGTCCACATCAAAATAGTTCTTCTTGTCGGCGTCGGAAAGGTATTTATAGCGGGGGTGACGGGTAATGTCGTATTTCTCACTGAAAAACGGCCTGACACCGCGCACCTGCAAAATACACTTGCCTCCGTCCATCGTTGCGATTTCGTCCTGTGACATCAACTCCTTTCCTAACTTCTGATAATTCAATCCGTGAGAGGTCTGTGCGCCCCGGTTTTCGCTCTGGTTGTAGCTGTCGATGGTTTCTTTGCCCAGCACGTCAGAGATTTCCTTGGCGTTCTTGCCCCGCCCACTAAGAAAAAGCGTGCAGTCGCAGTTATCGGAAATGATTTCCGCAGCGTCCTTGTAGATGGCCTTTAACTGTGACTGGCTTTGCAAAATAATAGAAGCCGAGATTTCACGGCTTCGGATGGTGGCGATCAGCTTGTCAAAGTTGGGTATCTGGCCGATGTTCGCAAACTCGTCCAGTATCATGCGGACGTGAACCGGCAGCCGCCCGCCGTATTTATCATCGGCCCGGTCACAAAGCAGGTTGATAAGCTGGCTCTGTACCATTGCCAGAATGAAATTAAAGGTGGTGTCCGTGTCCGACATAATCAGGAACAGCGCCGTTTTCTCGTCCCCGATGGTGTCAAGTTCCAGTTCGTCGTCCTCCATCAGCTCCCGGACTTCCCGGATGTCAAAAGGGGCCATTCTTGCGCCTGCGCTGATAAGGATTGAGGAACGGGTCTTGCCCGCCGAAAGCAGGAATTTTTTATACTGGCGGACGGCAAAGTGGTCTGGATCGCGTTCCTCCAATCGCTCAAACATCAAATCCACCGGCGATTGAAATTCCGGGTCGTCCTCACGGGCTTCGCTGGCATTTATCATTTCAAGCAGCGTCGTGAAGTTCATTTCTTCCTCCGGCGCTTCCTGCCAGATATAGCCGATCAGAGCCGTGTAGAACAGCCGTTCCGATTTCACCCAAAAATCTTCTGCGCTTTTTTCGCCCTCTCCCTTAGTGTTGCAGATCAAGGTATTTACCAGCTTCAACACGTCTTTTTCCGAGTGCAGATACCGAAACGGGTTGTATTTCATGCTCTTGGAAAAATTGATGGTGTTCAGCACTTTCACGCGGTAGCCGCTGCGGATAAGGAGCTGGCCCACTTCACCGATCAAGCTGCCCTTGGGATCGGTTATCACAAACGAGGTCGGATAGTCCTTGGACATACATTGCATCAGGTTTGGCTTCACGAAGAACCGGGTCTTGCCGGAGCCGGAACCGCCGATTACAAGGACATTCTTGTTTCGTGCGGTTTTGGGGTCTTTCGGCCTGTTGTTCATGGTGAGCCGTTCCGTCTGTGTCAGCAGAATGTTGTTGTCAAAATTGGGGTCGATATAGGGGACTATATCCTTGGGGCCGCCCCATCGGGCGCTGCCGTACTCCACGCCTTTGCGGTATTTCTTGGCGTTCTTGCCTTTGCAGTACACCATGAGCCGCAGCGCCGCAGCACCGGCGACGCCGATCAGCAGGTCAATGGGGTGGAAGCTGGGGGCGGCACTTTCAAAGGCCGCCGCGCAGCCGTCCGCAAAGTGCAGGAGCTTTTGGGAAAGGTCGATGCCCTCCGCCAGCCGGTACGCCTGCCCCAGCTTGCCGAACAGATAGACAAACAGCAGATAGGGCAGATTGGCGATTATCAGTTTTTTCATTTCCGGCTTCATCGTGACAGCCCCCTTTCTTTGAATTTTTCCTTGGCCCGGTCAGCGTTGCGGGCCGCTGCCTTTTCCTTGCTTGCGGCAATGTCCTTGCGGATCGAGGGCCGTTCCTCCCGCTGCAACTTCTTGGCCGTGAACTCCTTGAACGCCTGTTCCATGTTGTCGGCGTCCTTGGCCTTGAAAATCACGATGTAGTGCGGGGGCTGGGTAGTGGCGTCTTTCCGCAGCGTGAAGTCCACGCCGTATTTCTTGGCGCAGGGCTTAAACAGTCCAATGTTGGCGTCGGTGATCTCGATATTGGACAGGGCCGCCCCGTGCTTTTTGAGCTGCTTTAGGCTCTGCTGGCCGTGGTGCAGCTTGGTCTTGCCCTTGTTTTGGGTTTCCAGAAACTTGCGGGCCGCCGCTTGCAGCACTTGGATTGTCAGCTTGGCCGATTTGATGGAAAAGGCTATTGTCTTTTGGGTTACTTCCTCCTGCAATCGCTATCCCTCCTTTCGCAGAAGTGCGGCGGGACGGTTAAGGTGGCACCGTCAGCCGCCGCAGGAAACAGAAAAGGGACAGCCGCTTGCGCCGGTTGTCCCCGATTAAATCCTCACCCGCAGGCCGGAAAGATCGTCGGCACGGATGCCAACCAGATACCAGTTGGCCCCGTACTCAATGCGGGTGGGCTTCCACCTGCCGCCCACCATCACGTCAAAGGTTTCTCCACAGTGCAGGCCGCCGTAGTAGTCCGCCAGATCAAAGCGAATGTCGTAACGGTCGCTGCGCTCGTCGAAAATCAATGCACCCTGTTTCATAGGGCCGTCCTCCTTTCAGATTTTGCCGGTGTTCATGTCATGGGCCACCAGCGCGGCATAGTAACCGTTGATCGTGCTGGGCGCATTGAACAGCATAGCCAGCAGGTATTTCTTGATGTTGCGGATTTCCGAAGTGTTCTTGCTCAAACAGTCAAAGACAAACTCAATGTGAGAGCTGTCCAGCTTCATAAACTTAGATTTCACCAGCTCTGCCGGGTAATCGTCCCCGGCAATACGGATGGTCTTGCGGGCGCTGCATACGGTTTCCACCAGCAAGTCCACAATCTCGTCCAGCGTTTCCCGGTCAATGCCCTTGACGTGCTGGCAAAGGTGTTCGTACTCGATGTTGTCCATGATGATTTGACGATAAATCTCTATGGCGCTCTGTGATTTCGCTTCCGTTCCTTTCCGTTCCGGCGGCTGTGCCGCCTCGTCCTCCAAAGGAGAGGGTCGGGAAAGGATAGGAATGGGATCGGTAATTGATACATCAGTAATTGATTTTTCTTTACTTGATATATCTTTATTTAATTGCGTTGGTTTTCCCAACGTAGGCTTTTCCTGCGTTGGATTATCCAACATTGGATTTTCCAACGTAGGTGAATCCGGCACAGGCTGGGGCTGTTCATAGATCACATAGTCCGCGCCGCGCAAGCGTCCTTGGCTGTCGCGCTCACGGGATCGGACGATGTACCCGGCCTGTTCCAGCTCCCGGATCGCGGCCCGGATCGCGTCGATCTGCTCCCGGTTGATAAGGGACAAACCTTTCAGCGTATAGTCCCAATCTTCCGGCAGAGAGAGCATTTGCGATAACAGGCCCTTGGCTTTCAGGGATAAGTCCTTGTTCCGCAGGTGGTGATTGGACATCACCGTGTAGCCCTTGTTACGCTCTACACGAAATACTGCCATGTTCTCAACTCCTTTCACTCGAAATGTCACCGCGTCGTAGGCGGTCAGCTTGCCCGGCTGGTAGGGACATTCCGCATAGACGCAGAATTGATATTTCCAGTGCGGGCGATAAAAGCGGCAGGTGCCGCAGTCCTCCGGCGTGACCGCCTCGCCGCTGTCGTAGTGGTCGAAACCGGGCTTGCCCTGCATGAGCTGTTCAAAGGCCCGGTCGCTGCCGGAAGTGAAATACATAGGCCGTCGCCTCCTTTCTGCTTTTGGGCAAAAAGAAAAGCCGCAGACTTTTTCCAAAATCTGCGGCTTGGCCGGGGAACAGAAAAGGGCGCTGTCATGCTTGACAACACCCTGTTTCTGTCTGATAATTCAGTTGTTTTGACACGCCCCGTTTTCCGCTGCCCTAAAAAACATTGATTTTACTGGATTTTTTCATGTTTTCTTATGGCACCACGGTTAAGGCGGGAGCCTTTGCTGCGTGTTTACTCAGCGGGGTAGACGGAGACCTGCTTGCGGTCCTTGCCCAGACGCTCAAAGCGGACAACGCCGTCAGCCTTGGCGAACAGGGTGTCGTCAGTGCCCTTGCCCACGTTGGTGCCGGGGTGGATATGGGTACCGCGCTGGCGCACCAGAATGTTGCCGGCCAGCACGAACTGCCCGTCAGCGCGCTTGGGGCCAAGACGCTTGGACTCGGAATCACGGCCGTTCTTGGTGGAGCCCATACCTTTTTTATGGGCGAAGAACTGCAGAGAAATGTTCAGCATAATTCAGTACCATCCTTTCTGTAAGATACTTTCGCGGGAACAGGAGACGTTACGCCTCCATGACTTCGATATGATCCGGATACTCGTCGTGGAGCTGGGCCAGATAGACCATCAGACCGGTGAGCAGGTTCTGACACGTGCTCTCCGCCGTCTGCGCCAGCCCGCCGGGCAGCCGCAGGGAGATGGAGGCGTCCCTCTCGTTGACTTTCACCGCGGCACACAGTCCCATCACGTCGTTGACGGTGGCTTCCACCAGCCGCACGGCGCTGGTCACGGCGGCGCAGACGATATCCTCGCCCTCAGCCGCGTAACCGCTGTGTCCCTTGGCATCAAAACCGATGATGCGCGATTCCTCTGTGAGGAATGTAACGGTGGTCATCCTGCCTTAGAACGTGATCTTGCCGATCTCGACCTTGGTGTACGGCTGACGATGGCCCTGCCGTTTGCGATAGCCCTTCTTGGGGGTGTACTTGAAGATACGGATCTTCTTGCCCTTGCCGTTCTTGACGACAGTGGCGTCCACCTTCGCGCCCTCCACCACGGGAGTGCCGAACTTGGTGTTCTCACCATCCACGATGGCCAGAACCTGATCGAAAACCACGGAATCACCAGCGTTGACGTCCAGCTTCTCGATGAACAGAGTGTCACCCTCGCTGACATTGTACTGCTTACCGCCAGTCACGATAATAGCCTGCATTACTTGTTGCACCTGCCTTTCCTTCATTACGGACTCGCTGTCGGGGGCGTCCGGACGCGCCGAAACTTGAAACCCATTCAAAGCGGCTCATCAAGTATAACAGCGGATATTCCGTTTGTCAACAGAAATACCCGCTGTTTCTGAAAAAAATCCTTATTTTCCGGTGGGATAGACCAGCTTTTCCACGTTCCAGTCCGCGATGACCTCTGCGTAGTACCGGCAGCAGTCCCGAGCCAGCGCCACGTCCAGATTCCGGTAGTTGCCGCACTCCGCCGCCGATTTGCCGGGCATCTCACCGTCATAGGCCGCGCCCCGGGCGAACACCTGCTGCACCAGCGCCACCGCCTCCGCTTCCGGGAGCTGCGCCCCGTCGAACAGGAAGTAGAAGCCTGTCTGGCAGCCCATAGGCCCGAAGTACACCACCGCGTCCTTCCGGGGAGAGTTTCGCAGCAGCGTGGCGATGACGTGCTCCACGGAGTGCATCTCCGCGTTGGTCAGCAGGTCGCCGGTGTTGGGCTTCTTGAACCGCAGGTCAAACGTCACCACGTTCCCGTCGCGGCGGCTCAGGTACAGCCCGGGCACCAGCACATTGTGGTCCACGGTAAAGCTTGCGATACGTTCCATGCTTCAGCCCTCCAGCAGACACTCCGCCAGAGGCAGAGCGGTCTTATTCAGATCCCGCATGGCCTGCGGGAAGTTAAAGTAGAAGTCGTGGTGTGCCAGCACGCAGTCGGACACGGATTTCAGCGCCAGAAATTCTACATCGTTGCGCCAGCACACCTGGGCCGCGGCACAGCCCTCCATCTCGATGAGCAGCGGATGGAACGTGTCGGCGATCCAGCGGGCGCGGTCGCACTCCGTGGCGAACCAGTCGCCGGTGGCCACGCTGCCCACGCGGTAGGCGATACCCATGCCGTCCAGCGCGGCGCGGGCCTCGTCCTGCCGCGCGGTGGGGAAGTCCATGCGGTTCACCGTAGAGATCAGCCCTACGGGGTCGCCGATGCCGGAGGTATCCATATCGTGCTGCATGAACCGATCCGGCAGCACCAGCGTGCCGATGGGCAGGTCCTCGAAGCTGCCCGCCACGCCGACGTTCATCATGAGGTCAGGGTGGTACAGGTCGATGAACAGCTGGGTGGCCATGGCGGCGTTGACCTTGCCCACGCCGCCGCAGCAGGCGATGATGTCCTCGCGGATACGGTAGAACGATACCCCCGCCTTTTCCTGGAGCAGCGGCGTCTCCTCCGTCAGCATACTTTCGATCTCGCCCTTCATGGCGTACAGCAGTCCGATGCGCATGTTGGTGTCCTCCTGAAAATTACATTAGTTAATATTGAGATAAGATTTGTCAAGGGTGTTTTCTGAATCAAAGGAAATTGAGGCGAAAGGGCAAACGGGACGGAGAAATCAGATCAACAAACTGGAATTTGTTTGTACAATGTTCAAGATATAACTGTTATTATGTCTTGATTAGAGTACAAACTCATATAAGAGGAACTTCCTCGGTACTCCAATATCAACATATGTGATTTCAACCGTATCCACATACTTAAATCCAAACGACATATACATTTTCTGTGGAATATCATTTCCCTCTATGCAATCAAGACGAATTGATTTAAGGTTTCTTTCCCTTGCTGTGTCTATTGCGTGTTGAACTAACTGCTTCGAGTATCCACGACCTCCATATTCCGGAAGGACACGCAAGGCATGAAGAACTACTGTCTCGTTATCATTTGCATCAATAAGCCATTTAACTGCGTGATACGCCTCATCACGATCATGATTCATAATATACGCCGCAACAATTCGACCATCTTCAATACCGATGAACTGATTTCTCTCTTTGATTGCATCTTTGATCATTTCATCTGGAGGGAAACCACCTTTATCTCCCTCCGGCAGAAAATCTTTTTCGCTCAAAACTTTACACATACCGTCATAAAACTGCCGCAATTCTATAAAATTTTTCTCTTCTGCATATCTGATAATCATAGAAATCTATCCCTCCAACTTCCGATTTGTCGAATCGTTGCCCAGTATAACACACACGAAAGCTGATAGCAAGCAGCCGGTAAGGGCGCGCTTACTCGCCGCCTGTCTAAATACAATGACCCGCGGCGGGAAAAGCTGACCTTGCGTTGCAATCTTTTGTGCTTTTGTGGTAAGATGTAAAAAAGGTATTCCGCGCCCCGGGCGCGGGTCGTTTCTCGCGGCTTCGGTCGCGCACCCCGCAGGGGCTGGCGTCCCGACGGCCCGTTTTTCGTTCTTCGATTGCGGGGTGCACCCGCGTCCTGCATGTTTGCCTCCGGCGGGAATATTTCGCGCTCCGGCGCGACATCCTTTTGCCCTCGGCGGCAAAAGGATGCAAAAACGCCGCCAAAAACCAACGGTTTTTGGATTTCCTTTTGCCTGATTGCAACCGCGGTACAAAAAGGTTCCGCAAGCGATTCGTTGTACGACGAAATGCGCCGTTCTAAGTCTCGCGTGATACACAACTGCGGTTTTCAGCGTACCCCAACCGCGCAGGAAGTCTTGAAACCTGCGGTTTCAAGCAGCGTTTTTGGTCACTTTTGGGGCTGCGGCCAAAAGTGACCCGCGCTCGGGGGCGCGGAACTCTCCCCGCCGAAAAGAGAAAAGAAAAAACAGACCGTCGCGTCCGCCGGCCCCCGCAAAATGCACACGCGCAGAAAAATGTTCCGCAATTCCATACAAGATCGCACCAAGGAGGACAACTATGTCCGTGACAGGCATCATTTGTGAATACGATCCCCTCCACACCGGCCATGCCTGGCTGATGGCCCAGGCCCGGGCGGCGGGCGCTTCGGCGGTGGTCTGTGCCATGAGCGGCAATTTCACCCAGCGGGGCGGTTTCGCTGCGGCGGACAAACTGGCCAGGGCCGAGATGGCCGTGGCCTGCGGTGCGGATCTGGTGCTGGAGCTGCCCACCGTGTGGGCCATGTCCACGGCGGAGCGGTTCGCCCGGGGCGGCGTGGAGGTCCTGACGCGCACCGGCGTGGTGACGGAGCTGCTGTTCGGCTCAGAGAGCGGCGACATGGCGGCGCTGACGCGGTGCGCGGACTGTCTGGATAGCGAAGACTTGACGGCGGCGCTGGCTGCCGTGCCGGAGGACGGCCGCACCTTTGCCGCCCGCCGCCAGCAGGCGGTGGAAGCGCTGCTGGGACCGGCGGACGCGGTGCTGCTGGCCAGCCCCAACAACACGCTGGCAGTGGAGTATCTCCGCGCCATCCGGCGGCTGAAAAGCCCGCTGACGGCCCGCACGCTGCGGCGCACCGGCGCACAGCACGGCGAAGCACCCTGCGGCGGCTTCGCCTCGGCATCGTACCTGCGGCAGCTGCTGGCAGCGGGGGAGACGGAGCAGGCGGCGGTCTACATGCCCCCTGCGGCGGCGGACATCCTGCGGCGGCAGCGGGCGGCGGGACGCCTGACAGACCCGCGGCTGTGCGAGCGGGCCATTCTCGCCCGCCTGCGGACCATGGAACCGGAGGACTGGCGGCGGCTGGACGGCGGCGGCGAGGGGCTGTACCGCCGGATGTACCGGGCGGCCCACACCGGCGTGACGCTGGCGGATGTGCTGGAGGCGGCCAGGACCAAACGCTACCCGCTGGCGCGGCTGCGGCGGATGGTGCTGGCGGCGTGGCTGGACCTGCCGGAGCCGCCGGAGGAGCTGCCGTACCTGCGGGTACTGGCGGCCAACGGCGTGGGGCGACAGCTGCTGCGGCGGATGCGGGACGCCGGCGCGCCGGTACTGACGAAGCCGGCGGACGCGGCGGCGCTGGGGCCGGCGGCACAGGCGCTGATGGCGGTGGAGAGCCGCTGCACCGACCTCTACGTGCTGGCACGGCCCGATCCGGCCCAGACCGGCCCGGGACAGGAGCTGCGGTCCGTGCCGGTGATGCGGTGAGAAAATCAGGAAGTTCCTCATGAAGCAGATCCGGAAGAAAAACCGGAAATTAATCGGAAGTAAACCGGAAATAAAAAGCCGTCCGCTCCACGATGGAGCGGACGGCTTTTGCCGTGCTTTTACAAAATGGGAACGGCTGCTATTTCCAACCATATTCGGCAGAAAGGGGAAACGGCGCGTTCGCGTCAGGACTGCTCCTCCACCTCGTAGCCCTCGCGGCGGAGGCTGGAAATAATTTCCTGGATATGGGCCTTGTCGCGGGTCTCCAGCGACAGCTGCACCACGCAGGAGCCGATGGCGGCGCGGGTGTTGCGGCGCTCATGGTTCACGTCCAGCACGTTGGCACCCAGAGAGGATACCACCTCCAGGAACGACGCCAGCGCGTGGGGCTGGTCGGGCAGGACGGTGGAGAACGTCACAGTGCGGCCCTCCTTGGCAAGGCCGCGGGTGAGGATGCGCTCCAGCATGGTCACGTCCACATTGCCGCCGGACAGCAGGGCACAGACGGTCTGGCCCTCGATGCTGGCCTTGTGATACATGGCGGCGGCGATGCCAACCGCGCCCGCGCCCTCGGCCACCAGCTTCTGCTTCTCCAGCACCGTCAGGATGGCGCTGGCGATCTCGCTCTCCGTTACCGTCACCACCTCGTCCACGTACTGGCGGCACATGTCGAAGGTCAGGTCGCCGGGGGTCTTGACCTTGATGCCGTCGGCGATGGTGTCCACGCTGGAAAGCGTGATGATCTCGCCTTTTTTCAGGGATTCCGCCATGCTGGGGGCGCCGGCGGCCTGGACGCCGATGACGCGGCAGGCGGGCTTCAGGTGCTTCACGGCGTAGGCGAGGCCGCCGATGAGACCGCCGCCGCCGATGGGCACGAAGATCGCGTCCACGTCCGGCAGCTGCTCTAAAATTTCAAGGCCGAGGGTGCCCTGACCTGCCATGATACGGTAGTCGTTGAAGGGGTGGATGAAGGTCAGGCCCTGCTCGTCCCGCAGGCGCACCGCTTCGGCGTAGGCATCGTCGTACACCCCGGGCACCAGCACCACGTTGGCGCCGTAGCTGCGGGTGGCTTCGATCTTGGAGATGGGCGCACCCTCGGGGATACAGATGGTGGCCCTGATGCCCATGTCGCGGGCGGCGTAGGCCACGCCCTGAGCGTGGTTGCCGGCGGAGCAGGCGATGACGCCGCGGGCCTTCTCCTCATCGGAGAGGGTGGCAATTTTATAGTACGCGCCGCGGAGCTTGAACGCGCCGGTCTTTTGCAGGCAGTCGGCCTTGAGGTAGAAGTCGCAGCCCGGGACGATGCCCTTGGTAGACACCATGGGGGTGCGGCTGATGACGGGGGCCAGCACCTGCTGGGCGTCGTGGAGCATATCCATCGAGATCATGGGGAAACCTCCTTTATCACATTATCCAATTATCCAAACAGGGGCGGCGAGACGCCGCGATTTACTGCGCGAAGCCGGACACCAGATCCGCCAGCACGGCGGCCATGGCGTCCAAACTGGCGGCGGGTATCCACTCCCGCACGCCGTGGAAGTTGTAGCCGCCGGTGGAAAGATTGGGGCAGGGCAGCCCGTCCCAAGACAGCCGCGCGCCGTCGGTGCCGCCGCGGATGGGGACACACAGCGGCGTCACATCGTTTTTGCGGAAGGCATCCTCTGCCCGATGGATCAGGTCCATGTGGGGGAGGATCTTTTCCTTCATATTATAGTAGCTGTCGGTGGTGACGGCGGAGGCGGTGCCCGGGCCGTACTGGGCGTTGATGGCGTCGGCGCAGCGGTGGAACAGGGCCTTGCGGGCCTCGAAGCGGTCGCGGTCGTGGTCGCGGATGATATAGTGGAGCTGGGCCTCCGTCACGTCGCCGGACATGGCGTGGAGGTGGAAGAAGCCCTGATAGCCGTCAGTCTTTTCCGGCACCTCGTCCGTGGGGAGCATGGCGTGGAAGGCCATGGCCACGGTGGCGGCGTTGACCATCACATCCTTGGCGCTGCCGGGGTGGACGCCTACGCCGCGGAAGGTGACGTCGCCGGAGGCGGCGTTGAAGTTTTCATACTCGATCTCGCCCAGAGGGCCGCCGTCCACGGTGTAGCCGTAGTCGCAGGCCAGCTCCGCCACGTCCAGACCGTCCACGCCGCAGCCGATCTCCTCGTCGGTGGTGAATACCACGCGGACCTCGCCGTGGGGGCGGCCTTCCAGCAGCTCCACGGCAGCCATGATCTCAGCGATGCCGGCCTTGTCGTCGGCGCCCAGCAGGGTGGTGCCATCGGTGACGATCAGCTCCTCGCCGGCGTGGGCGGACAGGCCCGGGCACAGGGACTCCGTCAGGGAGACGGCGTCGGACAGGGGCAGGTCGCCGCCCTCATACCGGACGATGCGGGGCTTCACATTCTCACCGGAGGCGTCGGGGGATGTGTCCATGTGGGCGATGAGAGCCAGCACCGGCGCGGTGACGCCCGCCGCGGCGGGCAGGGTGGCGATGACGTTGCCGGCGCCGTCCATGTGGGCACCGGCAAGACCCAGACTCTCCAGCTCCGCCAGCAGGACGCGGCCCAGATCCTTCTGCCGCTCCGTGGAGGGGGATGCGCCGGTGTACTCGTCCGAGGTGGTGTAATAGGTGACATAGCGCAGGAAACGGGAACGTGCGGTCTCCATGGTGATTCCTCCTTATGGGAAATGATTTCTGTCACCAGTGTAGCACATCCGGCGGAGGGCTGCAATGGGGAAAGCGTGTTCGCCAAAAAACGCCAAATTTCGGTGAAAGGACTTGCGGGAAAGCGCGGAACCGTATAAAATAACAATGTATGCCGTTTGGCGGCATCTATCATCGGACGGGCAGCACGGCTGTCCGCAAGGGGGAAATCAAAGTGAAGGAGAAAAAGAACCTTCACAGGAGAATGGAGCGGTGGGAATTCGTCTCACTGGGCCTGCTCCTGTACGACGCACTGGCGGTGAATGCCGCCTACTTTCTGGCGCTGTGGCTGCGCTATGACATGCGGTACAGCGCCATCCCGCCGGAGTATCTGGCCGCGTTCCTGCGGTTCGCGCCGGTGTACACCGCCGTGTGTCTGGCGGTGTTCTTCCTGCTGCGGCTGTATAACAGCCTGTGGCGGTTCGCCAGCTTCAACGAGCTGGCCCGCAGTCTGGGAGCCACGGCTATCACCTGCGTGTTCCACTGGGTGGGCATGAACGCCTTTGTGTGCCGGATGCCGGTGGCCTACTACGTCATCGGCGCGCTGGGACAGTTCCTGATGGTGACAGCCATCCGGTTCGCCTATCGGTTCATCCGCCTGCTGTCCGCCAGCCGGCGGAAAAACGCCAGGGCGGTACACAACGCCATGATCATCGGGGCGGGCGCCGCGGGACAGGCGGTGCTGCGGGAGCTGAAAACCAGCGAGGCGGCAGACGCCGTGCCCCGCTGCATCATCGACGACGATCCCAACAAGTGGGGCCGCACCATCGATGGCGTGCCGGTGGTAGGCGGCCGCGAGGTCATTGCGGAGACGGCGGAGCGCTACGGCGTGGACCAGATCCTCATCGCCATCCCCACCCTGTCCATGCAGGAGCGGGGCAGGCTGCTGACGCTGTGCAGCGAGACGGGGTGCCAGCTCAAGACGCTGCCGGCGCTGTACCAGCTGGCCAACGGCGAGGTGTCCTTGAACAAGCTGCGGCCGGTGGCGGTGGAGGACCTGCTGGGGCGGCCGCCCATCTCCGTGGAGATGGGGGAGATCTTCGCCCAGATCCAGGGCAAGACCATCCTGGTGACAGGCGGCGGCGGCAGCATCGGCAGCGAGCTGTGCCGTCAGATCGCGGCCCACGACCCCAAGCGGCTTATGATCTTCGACATCTACGAGAACAACGCCTACGCCATTCAGCAGGAGCTGCGGCGGAAGTATCCGGCGCTGGAGCTGACGGTGCTCATCGGCTCCGTGCGGGACAGCAGGCGTATTCAGGCGGTGTTTCAGGAGTACAGACCGGAGGTGGTGTTCCACGCAGCGGCACACAAGCACGTGCCGCTGATGGAGGGCAGCCCCAACGAGGCCATCAAAAATAATGTGCTGGGCACGTATAAGACGGCGTTCGCGGCCCTGAAGTACGGGGCGCGGCGGTTTGTGCTCATCAGCACGGACAAGGCGGTGAACCCCACCAACATCATGGGCGCCAGCAAGCGGCTGTGCGAGATGGTGGTGCAGGCCATGGATCGGGTCAGCTGCACCGGCGAGTACGGCCTGCTGCCGGAGCTGGGGCGGGGCGAGGAATCCCACAGCGACATGCAGGGAGGCACACGGTTCGTAGCGGTGCGGTTCGGCAACGTGCTGGGCAGCAACGGCTCGGTGGTGCCGCTGTTCAAGCGGCAGATCGAGACCGGCGGGCCGGTGACGGTGACGCATCCCGACATCATCCGGTACTTTATGACCATTCCCGAGGCGGTGAGCCTGGTACTGCAGGCGGGGGTCTACGCCAAGGGCGGCGAGATCTTCGTGCTGGACATGGGCGAGCCGGTGAAGATCGACACGCTGGCGCGGAACCTTATCCGCCTGTCGGGCCTGCGGCCGGACGAGGATATCCGCATCGAATACATCGGCCTGCGGCCGGGGGAGAAGCTGTACGAGGAGAAGCTGATGGCGGAGGAGGGACTGGAGAAAACGGCCAACGACCTCATCCACATCGGAAAGCCGGTGCCGTTCCGGTACGAGACGTTTTTCGACGGGCTCACGGCGCTGAAGGAGGCGGCGGAGGCCAACTGCGGCGACATCGAGGAGCGGGTGGCGGCCATAGTCAGCACCTATCACCCCCAGCGGGAAAGCGAATAACAGACGGCGCGGCCGCTCTCCATTCAGGGGGGCGGCCGCTGTTGGCATAGGGACTTGCCGCAGAGGCATACGCTCATGGAAAAGGGAGGTATGCGTGTATGATCTCTGCATTTTTGCTGCTGCTGTGCAACAGCCTGTTCCTGTCGCTGCATCTGTCCGGCGGCACGGGGTCCTTCCCCAAGCCATTGACTGCCGCCCAGGAGCGGGAGTACCTGCGGCGGTGCGCCGAGGGAGACATGGAGGCACGGAACCTGCTGGTGGAGCACAACCTGCGGCTGGTGGCGCACATTATGAAAAAGTACTACACCCAGGCGGATGACCAGGAGGATCTGATCTCTATCGGTACCATCGGGCTCATCAAGGCGGTGAACACGTTCCGCGCCGACAAGGGTATCCGGTTGGCTACGTATGCGAGCCGGTGCATTGAAAATGCTATCCTATCACAGTGGAACAAACGGCGGTTGAGGCGGAAAAGCCATGAACCTTTTTGGGGCAAAATGGTCTATGTATTACTTCTGCGCTTTCAGGTGCTTCACGGCGGCGTCTACCAGTTCCAGCTTCTGCTCCGTGGAGCAGGGCAGCTTCCGGATATTTTTCAGCACCTGACCGGCCTGGAACTTTGCCAGCTCCCGTGCAAGCTCCTGCTTTGCCTGCGGTGATTTGGGAAAAATCAGAAATACTTCCATCGCTGTCCCTCTTCCCGGAGAGTTTGATGGTTCACTTTATGCGCGATTTCGGGCGTATATGTAGACGCTTCGCACAGTGCGCATGTCAAATGTCCCAATACTATGTGCAAACCGGGATACTGGATCCGGTCATCTATGCGGCGGAATAATGTCAGGAGAAATCGCTTTCTGAAAAAAATGCTGGTATGAGCCGGAAAAGAGAGGGAGTGCAGATGCACTCCCTCTCTTTTCCATATGCTTTTATCCGGATATGTTATCCCTGTTTCTGCTTCTGGCGGAGCGGCCGCCGTTGAAGGCGGTGCTCCCGGATATCATCACGCCCCGTACTGCGGTGAAAAGGCGCAGTGCCTTTTGAATATGCCGTTTATGAAGGATCTGATATCCCCTAACAATCCGTATTTCCCTGCGCGGATTTGATCCTCCGATACATCTCCTGCATCTGCCGGTCAATTTCGGCGATCTTGCCCGCGCATGCAAGCATCTCCTCGTTGATGCCCTCCGGCAGCTTTGTCTTATCAACCTTATACCGGATATCGTGCTCTAAACTGGCCCAAAAGTCCATAGCGATCGTGCGGATCTGAATTTCCGCAGTTACCAGCTCCGTCCTGTCTGACAGATACACCGGTACCCGGATATCCAGATGTAATGAGCGGTATCCGTTATAGTTTGGTGTGCGGATATAGTCTTGCCTTTTGATGATCTTGACATCCTTTTGCAGCTCCAGCATCTCCGCCACCCGGTACACATCGTCGATATAACTGCACACTACCCTGACACCGGCGATATCATTGATGTGCTCCCGCGCTGCCTCAATGGTCAGCGGCAGCCCTTTATTCAGCAGCTTGGCCGCAAGGCTTTCCACAGACTTTACGCGTCCTTCAATGTGGTGGATGGGGTTCCTCGCATAGAGCACCTTGAACTCATTGTTCAGTATTTCAAATTTCAGCGACAACTGCTTTACAGCGGAATCATAGAGGTTCTGCATGAGCTGTATCTCATATGGATCATTGCAAAGTACTGCTCGGAATTCTGTTCTTACCATTTGCTTGTTGCCCTCCCTTTTTAATTCTGCCCTCCGAGGCACCAGACAAAGGCTCTCCATAGCGGGCGGATGGCGGCTGAGCTGATGCTGCGCTCTTTTCCGTGTCCAGAATGAAGCGATCTTGGGAATTTCTTCCTGCACGCCTTCTTTTATCGGAACAGCAAAAGACTGACCTTCGCTACCTGACTGACGAAGCGGATCATCTCCTCCTTGCTGTACTTGTCGTAGCCCTCTACAATAACATGCATCAACCCGTTGGAAAGATGCGTATACATCATCTCCAACTCGGTTTCACTGGCCTTCGGCAATTCCCTGTGCCAATAAGCAAGGCTGCCCGGTTTTGCCAGAGCGATCATTTTCGCAATGACAGCCGAACTGGTATTCCCCAGAATGAGTGTCCGGCAGGCTTCCTGATTTTGATCGACCATGGCATAGAGGGCTTCGATCAGAGCCGCCACATCAAAGGAATTAACATATCGGAGGGATTTCTCGAATTCATCAATGAGCTCATTCTCAATGCTCTCCAGCAGTGCAAAGCAGTCACTGTAATGGGTATAGAAAGTAGCCCGGTTGATCTGGGATAGTTCGCAGAGCTCCTTTACTGTGATTTTATTGACCGGTTTCTCCTTCAGCAGCTTCAAAAAAGATTGCTTGAGTATCATCTGCGTATAGCGTTTCCTCGCATCCAGTTTCGCCATCCGAAAATCTCCCTCAAAAAGATCATCACGTTCCTCAACACACCGGCGGGATGTGTTGATTTAATTTCAGCTGTACAGTAAGTGCTGATTGTTTCTGTTTTCCACTTCAAGTATACTATACTTGTGAAAGATAATCAACACTTGTGCAATTATTTTGAGAGGAGGCTTTTTGAATGTTTGATAAATACCTAATTACAGGCGCTACCGGCTTCCTCGGCAGAGCCGTTGCGGCGGAGCTGGTACGCCATAATGCTCAGGTGCGTGCGCTTGTGCTGCATAACGACCCCTATATCAGCCTGCTCCCAAAGGAAGTTCGTACCGTCGCCGGCGATGTGTGTGATAAAAGCTCTCTTGCGGACTTCTTTGCGGACGCCGACAGCCGTACCTGTGTGATCCACTGCGCAGGCATTATCTCCGTCGCGTCCAGACCCGGCCCGAAGCTCTATCAGGTCAATGTGGGCGGCACATGGAGGATCCTCCGGCAATGCATGGAGCACGATGTGGGAAGATTCATTTATGTCAGCTCCGTCCATGCCATACCGGAAAAACCGGAGGGCTGCGTTATCACGGAAAGCGCTGACTTCTCTCCGGGTCTTGTAGACGGCGATTACGCAAAGAGCAAGGCGGCCGCAACCGAATTGGTCTTTGACGCGGCGGAGCGTGGGCTGAATGCCGGCATTGTCTTTCCCTCCGGCATCATCGGACCGGGTGACGTACAGGGAGGGAGTTTTACTTCCATGGTAAGGTCTTTCCTGGCCGGGAGGCTGCCCTTTGCCGTTCGCGGCGGGTATGACTTCGTGGATGTACGGGACGTTGCAAAAGGCATTCTGGCCTGTTCCGAAAACGGAGAGCCAGGCAAGGGCTACATCCTGTCCGGCCACTACATTACGATCCGTAAGATGCTTCAGCTTGTCGGAAAGGCCGCAAAGCTGAAATATCGCCCCGTCTGTCTGCCATTGGGCCTTGCAAGGTTGGCAGCTCCATACTGCGAACGCCGGAGTCTGAAGGATCGAAAGCCGCTGTTTTTCACCCCCTATTCCGTTGCCGTCCTCGCCTCAAACGGGCAATTCAGCCATGCCGCCGCATCGGAATGCTTCGCGTATCAGCCGCGCCCCATGGAGGAGACTTTGCGGGACATGGCAGTCTGGCTTATGGCGCGGAAGGAAAAGGGTGAGCTATGAGTTTGCCTCTGCGTCATGATGCCCCACCTCCTGCGTAAGGAGCGAGCCTCCCGCTGCCATAAAGGATATCTTGACGGGCCTGCTGCGGGAGGACGCTCTCAGGAGCGTCCTCCGCTTCCTTTCCCGTCCGGCAGGAAAGAGTTGCGGCGGGCGGCGTTTTATGCTATATATTTAAATATATTAAAATGTGTCTGCGGATACAGCCTGAAGAAAGCGAGGGCCTTGCCTCTTGAAAGCGACCACTAAGCATCTGCTGCCGACGGTCTTCGTGTTTACGGCAATCGCCATAGCCTATGCCTGTCGGATGCTGGCGAAATTCGACATCGGCGGCCCCGCCGTGAACCATATCCGGACAGCGCTCTATCTGCTGCTTTTTACCCTGTGGGGCTTTTCCCTTGACCGGCGCATTATCCAGCGGCAGGCGCTGCACTGCCTGCGGCTGACGGCGGCGCTGATGCTGCTGTGGCTCATACTGCGGACGCTGAAATACAGCTTTGTCACCGGTCCGGCGGCGGGGCGGTACATATGGTATCTCTACTATCTGCCGATGCTGTTCCTCCCACTGCTGGGTGTGTATATCGCCCTGTCCATGGGAAAGTCAGAGGACTACCGCCTGAGCCGAGGGACCGGTATGCTGTCGATCATCCCTGCGGCACTGTTTCTGCTGGTGATCACCAACGACCTGCATCAGCAGGTATTTGCCTTCAAAAGCGGCGTCCCCGGCTTGCCGGTTTCCGGCACATATTCCTACCGCCCGCTGTATTTTATCTGCCTTGGCTGGATGGTGGTCTGTATGGCTTTTTCCCTTGTCTGCCTGTTCCGGAAGAGCCGTATCCCAAGTGGTGAAGGAAAGCGGATAACGCCGTTTGTGCTGGGCTGTGCGATGCTCCTGTACGGTATTCTCTATCTGTCGGGTATTCCGGCTGTTCGGTGGTGGTTCGGCGATATGAACGTGATGTTCTGCCTGCTGTATGCCGCCATCTATGAAAGCTGTATCCGCTGCCGTATGATACCGTCCAACACGGGATATGTGGAACTGTTTGAGGCCTCAACGCTGGCGGCCTGTATTGCGGATCGCAGCGGCCGGATCGTCCTGCGCTCCCGTGCCGCAGGTAAGGATATGACCTGCCCGCAGGAGGGGCAGCGGATCGTTCGGCCCGATGGCATGCGTATTTCCTCGGCGCCCATCAGCGGCGGCTACGCCGTTTGGCAGGACAATGTGCGCCAGCTGGCGGAGCTGCGTACCCGGCTGAATGCGAACAAGGAGGAAATGGAGCGCAACAAGAAGAAGCTGAAGGACGCCTATCTTGTGCAGAAAAGTCTGCATGAGCTGACGGAAAAGAACCGCATATACAATGAATTGGAGGCAAAGCACAGCAGGCAGACAGCCCAGATGCGGCAGATGCTTGCCCAATGCGAGAGATCCGGACCCGCTGAGAGACGAAGCCTGCTGAAGAAGGTGCTGCTGCTGGGCACCTACATCAAGCGCAGCGCCAATTTGTACTTCCTCAGCAGCGAGTACCAGTGGCTGCCGCAGCAGGAGCTGCGGCTGACGGTCGACGAAGCCGTGCGAGCCTTGACCGCCTGCGGCACGGAGTGCGGCGTGATCTATCGCACAACGGAACCGATGCGCGCCTCTGAGGTCGTGCGTCTGTTCGATCTGCTGGAAATCGTCGCGGAGACCACGGTAGACGATCTGCACTCGCTGTTTATCTCCGTTTCCGACAGCGCGATGGATCTGTCGGTGGAGTGCGCCGCCGATCTGTCGGCGATCGCCTCCCCGGAGGTGACGGTGCGGCAGGAGGACGGCTTGTGGCTGATCCGCACAGGGATAAGGGGGCGGGAGGATGCATAAGCTGAGACGCTTCGGGTTTAACGCCATCAAGGAGAGCTTTGACCGGCTGCCCACCGCCGTATGCTTTTTTGACCGCTCGGGCGGCATCGTGCTGTGCAACCGGCAGATGTATCGGCTGAGCCAGTATCTGCTGAACAGCGATATGCAGTATCTGGAGGAGCTTCAAAAGGCGCTGGCCTCTCCGCCAAAGGGCATAATGCCCATTGCCAGCACGGAGAATACCTACCGCTTTCCGGACGGGCTGGTATGGAAATTTGAGAAGGCGGCCGTGACCGACCGATATGGGGAGGCGTATATACAGCTGACCGCCGCAGATGTTACGGCGCTGCACCGGGCGCTGGAGCAGCTGGCCGAGGATAACCGAAGGCTTGAACAGGACGCGGAAAAGCTGCGGCGTCTCTCGGAAAACGTGGCGGCGGTGGCGCGGGAGAGGGAACAGCTTGCCGCCAAATCCGCCATGCACGACAGCCTTGCCGCCTGTATTACCGTCACGAAGCAATATCTGGCCGGAGACCTTGGCGGCATCAACGCAGACGTTGTGCTGCGGGAATGGGAAAAAAGTATTGTCTTTCGTGACGCAGAACGCTTGCCGGCAAGGGAGGCGCTGTATGAAAGCGCGGCCGGCAGCGGCGTGGCCATCAGAATAAGAGGTACAGAGCCGGTGGGAGGCGCGGCGGATCTGATGTATGCCGCCATGCAGGTCTGCCTGAGCAACGCCATACAGTACGCGCAGGCAACCGAACTGATCGCCAACATCTGGGAGGACGGCGACAGATATACCGTCCTGATCCGAAATAACGGAAAACCGCCGGAAAAGACCATCACAGAGGGCGGCGGTCTGTCCAATCTGCGCCGCAGGATCGAAAGGATCGGCGGGACCATGACGGTGCAGAGTCTGCCGGAGTTCGCGCTGGTGATAGGAATACCAAATCGGGAGAATTTGGAGGAGGGGAACGAATGGCTGTCAGAGACATATTGATCGTTGAGGATCAGGCACTTGCCAGAATGTATCTATGCTCCTGCGTGGAAAAATGCGCAGACTGCCGGGTGGCGGGCACGCTGAATCGTGCGGATGCGGCGCTCCGGCGGTGCGGCGACAGTCATATCGATCTGATTTTAATGGATATCTGCACCGAAAACGACTCGGACGGCTTAACCGCCGCTGAGGAGATCAAGAAGATCTATCCCCGGATCAAAATTGTGATGGTGACCTCCATGCTGGAGGGGCGGTTTCTGGCGCGGGCAAGAAAAATCGGCGCCGACAGCTTCTGGTATAAGGATTCCCCTTCCGGCGATCTTGTTGGCGTGATCGAGGGGACGCTTTCCGGAAAGAGCTATTGGCCGGACAGCACGCCGGCAGTGCAGCTGGGGAACACCCTTTCCTGCGGCCTGTCCGATCAGGAACTGGAGACGCTGCGCCTGCTCTGTGAGGGGCAGACCAACGCCGAGATCGCCGCGGGGATGAACGTGGCGGAATCCACAGTGCGCACCTATATCAACCGGATGCTGGAGAAAACCGGATACCCCAACCGCAACCGGCTGATGGTTGCCGCTGTCAGCAAGCGGCTGGTGGTGCCGGGGAGTCTGTTCGGCACGGCGGAAGAAAACTGAACAGGAATACGTGCATTCACAGCATCATCCGCAATCAGCGGCCCTGTCTGTCCTCACTTTCGTGGACAGACAGGGCCGCTTTTCCGTGCTACAATAGCAGCATAGAATGGGACGCGGTAAACCCGTCGGATATACAGGAAAGGGAAGAGGGATGGCACAATGCGTAAAATTGTGATCGATATGCAGAATTATCTGTTTGCCGACGTTGTGGCGGCCGCTTTCAAAAGCTCTGACTACGATATCGAGGTGATCCGTGCAGAGTCCCCAAGGGACACCGTGGAACTGTGCCAGATATACGAGCCCTTTGTGCTTGTGATGGAGGTGACAGGGTATGCCCCGTGGAAGCTCGGCGAAAGACTGAGACTGCGCGGCGAGGTAAAGGCGCTGTGCCCCAACTGCAAGATCGCGCTGATGGTGGATGCCAACACCGAACGACAGACGGCAAAGGACATCCGGGACGCCAAGAAGGACGGGCTGATCGATCAGTTTTTCTACGGCTCCATGCCTGCCGAGTACCTGATGGATCAGATCTATGCTATGTGAAGGAAAGAGCCCGCAATGGGATATTTCATAAGCAGCTACAGGAACCTGCCGAATCGGGCAACGACGGAAAGGAGAAAATGTTATGGCGAACAAGTGTGGAATTTGCGGCGCGGACATCAACCTGATGCAGACCCAGAAGCTGGCGGACGGCAATTGCATCTGCCGTAAGAATTGCAGGAGCAGGGGCTTCAAGGTGTACGACTATGTACATGGCAATCTGCCCGGCGTGAAGGCGCATCTGGATCAGGTGGCGCGGGGGACGAAGCTGTGGGATCACTACTTTGTGCCCCGTCTGAAGACAAAGGATAAAAACCAGAAGCTGACACGCTTCGGCGCAAACCTGTATGTGGCGGAGGACATCGGGCTGGTGGCCTTTACACAGGTGGACTACAAGATCCTGATATTCGGCAAGACCACACGGGCCTGCGTGTACCGCATCGCCGATCTGCGGAACTATAAGTATGAGGAGCAGATGGTGAAAAACGGCGACAAAACCGAGAAAAAGTCAACGGTGCGGATGGTCTTTATCAACACCGCGGGCATGAACGCCTTTAACCTCGAGGTGAATAACTTCAAGGAGTATGAAAAGCTCAGCAAGTATTTCGATACGCTCTTCGGCGTGCAGAAAACGCTGGGCAACGCCGCCAACACGTGGAAGCAGCAGATGACTGCCATCAAGGACGTGGCCTCCGGACTCAGCGCTGCCATGCGGGGTGAGGAGGACGCCGGAGAGAAGGCGGCCGCCGCCATCAATTCGCTGGACGCGGCGGTCTACGGCGACCGCACCGAGTGGATCCGCCGGGCAGACGCGGCCCTTGCCGCGTTTAACGGATAAAAGTATTTAGGAGGCAGAAATCATGAAAAAGCAGTGGCTCAGCATGATATTGGTTCTCTGCATGGTGCTGTGTCTGGCGCCCGCCACGGCGCGAGCAGAGGAGGGCGAAACGGGTACGCTGAGGATCACCGTGAATGTATGGGGACTGGATGAGGGGGTCGATGCAGGAGGCAAGACGTTTACCTTCAAGGTTTATAGGTATTATCAGTCAGGTGGGAAGTACGAGCTGCCCACCTCACTGGTCGTCACCATCGGAGAGAATGAGAGAACCGGTGAAGGCTCGATGGAGGTTCTTGGTGGGTATCGGTATTTCGTGGTGGAAACCGCACATGATGACATAGACGACTATCGGTTGGATTATGTGACGTACCCCGGCGGAGGTTACAACGAAAGCAAGATGGTGTGGGTGTATGAAAATGCTGTATCTGAACCGATTTACGTGAACAACGGCTTTGAAGAATTGGCAAATTCGCAGATCACCTCGCTGCCTCTGACGGTTGCCGGGTATGCACTGGATGCAGATGTATCCGCTGTCACGGTCGCGAAAATGGAGACGGGGGTTACGATCCAATCATTTAAAATCAAACAGTATAATGCTGCTGCGGGCAGTTGGGATGATCTGACCTCCGGGACTTTTCAGGCCGATACGAAGTATGCAATCGAGATATTCCTCGGCAGAGTTGCAGGGTGCGATTCCACCGGGCTTACAAGGGATAAGGTGACCGTAAACGGGAAAGAGGTAAGCGTCTTTGAGAATCCATCGACTGGCGATATGCGGGTGCTCCACGAGCTTGAGGTGCTGAAGGTCGTCAAGAAGGTGGATCACATTGAGATCACAACACCGCCTGCCAAGACCGTGTACAATGCCGGCGACAAGTTTGACCCGAAGGGCATGGTGGTCACTGCGGTTTACGAAGGTGGCACCAGCGAACCCATTACCAACTACATCATATTCCGCGGGGATAAGCTCGTTCAGGGGCAGGCGGATGTGACGATCCAGTATGACGATGGCAGCGGCAGCAGCGATGTCAAGGTCAACCTGCCTATTACCGTGAATCCGTATAAGGGAAATCATGAGCATACCTACGGTAATTCGTGGTATTCGGATGATACCAGCCACTGGCATCAGTGCACCGCTGAGAAGTGCCCGGCTCTGAGCGACAGCACAAAGGATCTGGCGTCCCATACCTTCGTGTGGAGGGTAGACAAGGCGGCCACCGCCACTGAAACCGGATTGAAGCACGAGGAGTGCACCGTCTGCGGCTTTGAGCGCAATGAAACAGAGATCCCCACGCGGCACGGCGGCAGACCGGACACCAAGCCGGACGGCGGCGCGGAGAATACCGCTACATCCCCCAAGACGGGCGATGCGGGTATCGCGCTGTATGCAGGGCTGTCCCTGCTGGCGCTGAGCGGCAGCGGATGGGTCGTTGGCAAAAAGCGCAGAGGAGAGAAGTAAAATTCGCCTTCCGCAGGCGGCAGGGATCGTTTCGCCCTGCCGCCTGCAGAGATGGTGCGCCGGGTACGCTTTGACGGCGCAGGCAGCCGGTACACCTTATTACGCGGTATTTTTCACGAAAGGGTGAGACTCTAACATGAAAAGAAGAATCGTTTTGTGCCTGTTGGCGCTGGCGCTCCTGTTGGTGACAGGATGCACGCAGGAAAAGGAAGCGGAACCACTGACCGTAACGCTGTGGCACGTCTATGGCGGCGAGGTGGATTCCCCGCTGAACGGCCTGATCGAGCGGTTCAACAGCACCGTGGGCGCAAAGCAGAACATCCGCGTGAAGGTGGAGCTGGTCAGCAACAGCGGTAGTATTCATAAAAGCGTGCTGGCCGCCGCCAACAGCGACCCGGGCGCACCGTCGCTGCCGGATATGTTCGTATCCTATCCCAAGACGGTGCTGGCTCTGCCGGATCAGAGCATATTGGTGGACTATCGGGATTATTTCAGCGAGGAGGATCTGGCGGCGTTTATCCCTGCCTTTCGTGAGGAGGGGATGATCGGCGGGCGGCAGGCGATTTTGCCCCTTGCCAAATCCACGGAGGTGCTGTTTGTCAACCGGACGCTGTTTGACCGGTGGGCAGCCCAGTCCGGCGCCAGCTATGACGATTTGACTACATGGGAGGGCGTTTACGCGCTGGCAGAGCAGTACGCCGCGGATACCGGCAAATGCTTCTTTGTCCACGACTACCACTTCAATTATTTTCAGATGGGCGTGGAGTCTCTGGGCGAGGACTTTTTTCAGAATGACGGCGTCAGGTTTGGTCCCGGATTCGAACGGGCCTGGGAGCCGTATGCCCGGGCAGGTCTGACGGGCGGTTTGTGGCTGTACGACGGGTACGCCACGGAACCGCTTCGCACCGGAGATGTGGTGGTATCTGTGGCATCTTCCGCCAGCGTGCTTTACTATTCCGACACGGTGACGTATCCGGACAACACCTCGGAAAAGGTGACGATCACCTCCATGCCCTGCCCGGTGTTTGAAGGGGGCGACAAGCTGGTGATGCAGCGCGGCGTGGGAATGTGTACCGTAAAGTCTACCCCGGAACGGGAGCAGGCGTGCATCACGTTCCTTAAATGGCTGACCGAGCCGGCATGCAACGTGGAATTCGTCACCAGCCTGGGCTACATGCCGGTGACGCAGGAGGCATTTGAGAAATATCTGCCCGATGCCGTGGAAAAATTGAGCGACCCACTGTATGTGTCGCTGTATGAGACATATCTGCAAATGCAGGAGGCGTATACCTTCTGCTACCCGCCGCAGATGGAGAATTATCTGGATCTGGAGACGCGGTTTGAGAATCTGGCACGGCTGAAGCTGACGGCAGGGCGGACACAGTATCTGGAGGGCGGCAATACGCTGGACGCCCTGATCTGGGAGACTTTAGAGAGTTTTAAGCTGGATTACGGCACGTGAAAGAGGAAGGCACATGCGATCGATTCGGAATGCGATTCACAATTCGTATGCAGCCAGCCGCAGCATGGCTGTGCGGCTGGTGCTGTATTGGTTCATAATGGCGCTGCTGCTGGTAGCGGCCATCCTGTCTATCCTGATGGCCACGGGCGTGCTGTCCCATCCTGCACGGCAGCTGGCCAGCGCCCTCGACATTCAGCAGAAAAATACATATGCGGCACTGGATGCGCAGATGGATGAGCTGACAGCCCACAGCGTGGCCATATCGGAAAAGCTGGGACGGGAGCTGGACACCTTTCTTGCGGCCAAGGGCATTCCCTTTGACGCGCTCAACGATGACCCGGCCACCATCGCGGAGCTGGAAAAACGGCTGTACGCGCCGCTGAGCAGTACGTTGAGCGCCGCCTCGTGCAGCGGGATATTCTTCTGCCTGAATGTGACCGCCAACACAGAGCTGCCCAACGCGGACGTGCTCAGGGCGGGACTGTATCTGCGCTATACAGGGCTTCAGCCTACGGTAGCCTCGGAGCAGGATGCGGTCTGCTTTCGCGGCGCGGCAGAAGCGGCGCGGGGGTTACGGCTGCAGATGCATAACCGCTGGAATCCGGAGCTGAATACCGCGCTGATCCCCGGCAGCGAGAGGGTTTCCGCCAGTCGGGTCGAGCGTCCGGCGGAGGGCAGCCTGTGGGTAAAGCGTACAGAACTGCTGGATACATGGGAATATGTGACGCTTCTGTGCGTGCCGATCCTGGATGGCAGCGGCACCGCGCGGGGATTTTGCGGCATGGAGATCAGCGACCTCTATTTCAGCCTTTCCCACGATACCGTGTCCAGCGCCTATGGCAATATGCTGACCCTGCTGGCGCCCATCGACGGCGACAAGCTCGATCTGTCGGGGGCTATGCTGGGCGCTACCAATGGCTCGCGCCTGACGGCCGAGGGTACGCTGCATATCAAGCCGGGGAAATACTATACCGTCTACTCCGATGGCAAGGAGTCCTATCTGGGGCGGCACCGGCTGCTGGACGCCGTCACCTCGGACGGCGTTCCGCTTGCTGTGGTGACGCTTGTGACGGCCAACGCCTTCCGCAGCTATGAACGCAGCTCGCGGATCGCATGGTTTTTGGGATCGGTATTCTTTTTGCTGGCAATGCTGGTTGCCGCAACCGTGCTGTCCCGCCGCTTCGTCAAGCCCATCAACGAGAGCCTTGCGGCGGTCAGAGGCGGCACAACGGAGGTGGTGGCCTCCGGTATTTCGGAGATCGACGAGCTGCTGACCATGATCCGCACCCGGCCGGCGGGCGCGCTGCCGCCCGATGTGGAGGCGCGGCTGTGCGGCTTTGCGGAGAGGGCGGGTACGCTGACCGGCATGGAACGTACCATCCTGCAATACTATATGGACGGCTATACCGTCAAGGATATTCCTGAGCTGGCACATATCAGCGCCAGCACGGTAAAGACTCATAACCGCAATCTGTACCGAAAGATGGAGGTAGATTCGTTCGATGAGCTGAAGGTGTATATTGAACTGTTCGCCAGCTGCGGCCGCAGTGGTGAGCTGCTGAAAAGATAAGAAAGACGATAGCAGAGTGCACAATCCAAGTCACATTGGATTGTGCACTCTGTCTACGCCTAAGGGCGATTTTCTCGTTTGCCGGCAAAATTCACCCTTTGGGTAATAGAAATTTTACGTAAAACCACATATAAGTGTGTATATAGCTGAGCGTGAGTACGGGAAAGAACTGCGACGTAAGCAAGGAGGGACTGGAATGCGCCGCATCATTAAAGCGTCCATGGAGGACAGATCCTCCATGGAAAGGTTTCAGTTTTCATTGCGCTGTGCGGTATGCGGCTCCCTTTGGGAAAGTCAACCGGTGTGCTTCTCCAAGGCGGGGATGCAGCCGGAGAGCGAAGGAAAGCGCGTGATTTTTCAGGCGCTGTACCGGCGGGAGCGAGAGGAAGCCTTCGAGTGGGCCGCCACAGAGGCGCTGGAGCATTTCAGCCTGTGTCCCATTTGCAAACGGCTGGTTTGTGACCGGTGTTTCCTGCTGGGCGAGGATATTGACCTGTGTACGGACTGTGCGGCGTTCTTACAGGAGAGCGGCGAGCCGGTAGAGAGCTCATTCACAAAACACGGCTGAAGCGGAGGAGCTGCCTATGAAATGGAAGGGCTGGATAGGAGGTGTGCTGCTGGTCATGATGCTTTTCGGAACGCTGGGCTGCGGTAAAAAACGCGGCCCTGTAACCGGCGGTATGGTGGACGGCCCCGGCATGATGTATACGCCGGAGGATCAGAGCCCCTTTGCGGGGAAGTGGCAGAGCCGGGACGGCAGCATCGTCATGGAGGTGGAGAGCAGCGACCCGTTGGAGAGCTCCCGCATACAGGTGTTTGTGGACGGCGAGCCGGATTTCGAGTCCGATATGTGGGTGTATCAAACCGGAAGCGTGAAGCTGACGCAGGAGCACAAGAGAATCCTCATGACGGGGACGTTCAGCGGCCTGACGTTCAATCACAAGGAAAACGCTTTCCGCATCCGGTACAGTGACGACAGCAGCTTGAAATGGCTGACGAGAGACGGCGCTGCGTGCAGCGAGGAGGATGTGAGCTTCTCTTACGAGCCGCAAACACCGCCGCCCGCGGCGTGGAGCTGTCCCGCCTGCCATGCAGAGAATGAGGGCGGCTGCTGTACCAGCTGCGGCATGGAGAAGCCGCTGACCTGCCGCCGATGCGGCTGGCAGCCGGCAAACGAAAAACTCCCCGCCTACTGTCCCGAATGCGGCCTCCGCCTCAAGTGAGACGTGCCAATATAATGTAGAGTAAAGATAACACAGAAACACTAAAAAAACAGGAGGAGACATGATGAAAAGATTGAGAAAGCCTGCGGCGCTGCTTCTGGCGCTGGTGATGGCGCTGACGCTGGCGGCCTGCGGCGGTAAGGACGCCAGCAAGACAAACCCCGCCGTGGGCAAGTACATCGGTGAGACGGTCCTGTCCTTCGATGAGTGGGTGCCCATGGACGAGGTGTATGATCTGGGTGACAACTACATTGAGCTGAAAGAGGACGGTACGGGCTGCTTTATGCTGGACGGCGACCCGACGACCATCGACTGGAAGCTGGATAAGGACGGCGCCCTGACGCTGGACAGGGACGGAGCGATCTGCAACTGCACGCTGAAGGACGGCCTGATCACGGTGAATGACTACTTCGGCTTTGACCTGCAGCTGACGTTCCGTAAGAGCGGAGGCAGCACCGGCGGGAACACCGGCGCGGATGAAATGTCTTTGGATGACTTTGCCGAGGTATACGGCGGCGACTGGCACGGCATGGCGGGTCTCACGGACGCCACCGGCGCATTCGAGGAGCTGAACGATACCGCTCATGAGATCCTGGCGCGGCTGGTGTTCGACGGGAACGGAGACTGTCAGGTCTGGCTGGCCATGTATCTGGAGGGAGAGAACGATTTCAACTTTATCGACACGTATGCACGCGTCGTACCGGATGACGACACCGGTCTGGAGCTGCGGGGTACGTTCATGGGCGGCGAGATGCAGGACGGCATCCTGTCCGTGGACGAGACCGGCGCACTGTATGTCAGCTGCGAGGTGGATTCCGACCTGGTGGACGGCTCTATCAGCCTGCTGGCCAACCTGCGGCATTTGGACGACGAGAACTGGACAGACGACGATTACATCCCCATGCCGGAGAGCGCCGTGGAGTATTATCGCGGCATGACCTTTATGGAGATCGCCAGCACCTTTGAGATCGACACCAGTCTGATCCCCGATAACGGCAGCGGCGACGCCGCCGCTGCCATCCCCGACGGCGGCGACAACGGCGGTCTGCCGGAGAACTATCCCTTCGAGCGCACCACCTCCAACGGCGAGGGCGAGTACGGCAAGTCCAATCCCGATGCCACCGGCCGGGCGGATCTGGCCACCATGCAGAAGGTGCGTCAGGAACTGTGGGACATGGGTTCCGCCGAGTCCTCGAAGCTGACCTATGACGACATCAAGGCCATGCTGGGCGGCGAGGACGGCATCCCCCATACCGGTATGGATGAGAAGAGCTGGAACAGTGAAAAGCACGCCTACGGCTGGTTCAACGGCGAGGGTGACTACTACGTGCTGTACTTCGTGCTGCGTGACGGCGACGAGTTCTACACGGCCGCCACCTTCTCCAGCAGCGTGAGAGGCGACAGCTGACGAACGGTACGGAAATCAGAGAAAGGAAGGACGAGATATGCAAGTGACATTGAACGCACTGCCCGCTTCGCTGGCAGAGTTCCGGAACCTGTCCCTGAACACCCCGGACGAGGTGGTGGCGGGCTTCCTGTGCGCATTGAACCTGTATGTAAAAAACCCCAATGAAGGTGTGGAGGCCATGAACCTCCTGCGAGGGCCCCGTCCTATGACCCCCTATGACAGCCAGTTCCTGCGGGATCGTCTGCGGGGCAAGGAATATCTGCCGCTGGCGTATTTTGCCGGAGCCACGCCTCAGAACAGCTATGTGCCTACCCAGCCTTATGTGCTGAAGGTGCTGGCCGATCCCCGTCCGCAGGATATTGAACCGGGCTATCTGCGCCTGTTCATCGCCACACCCGGCGCGGACTCTCCCCGCCCCATCAAGCTGCGGCAGAAGCCCTCCACCGGCGAATGGTTCCTGTGGGAGTATTCCAGTCCCCTCAGCGGCATCCGCATCCCGGCCGCCCAGGACCCCTGGGCCTGAGCCGTGAAGCGGCGGTGGTATCCGCTGGCGCTGCTTCTGGCGCTGGCGGTGAGCCTGACGGCCTGTCAGGTGGAGTTCATCCCCCGCGGGCAGCCGGAGAACAACGGCAGCACCACGATAGACACACCGCCCCTGCCCGGCGGCAACACCGACCCGGTGGATGTGACCGACCCGGTGGGCGGAGATGAGGAGCCCTCCGGCGGCAGCACGGACTACACCATGGAAAAGTACCGGCGGTATCTGGAGGGTGAGTGGGCCGGCGTGGAGGGCGAGATCGAGGGCGATCGGTATAAGCTGGCGGACGAGGAAATGTCCCTGACGCTGACGTTCATGAGCGCCGACGGCGTGACCGAGGACGGGCACGGCACATGGAGCATGGACGCATGGTACGAATATACCGACAGCTATGGCAACCACGAAAAGCTGGATGGGCTGCACGTGGAGTTCCACAAGGGGCCCATGTACTACGGCTGCGCCAACGAGGAGTGGTACGCGGAGCTGGTGGGTGGCCCGGAGAACGTGGAGTACACCGTGACCGTCGTCGACAACAACTATCTGGAGCTGTACCGCTATGTGAAGGATTCAGCCATGGTATGGTTCGTCAGCTGCGAGCGGTCGGACGGCCGGTGGATCGAGGAATAGCAACGGTTTTCCATTATAGGCGGAAATAAATACAGAGAAAAGGAGATTACATAACTATGGGACTGATTAAAGCGGCATTGGGCAGTGCGGGCGGCGTACTGGCTGACCAGTGGAAGGAATACTTTTATTGCGAGGCACTGCCCGAGAACGTGATGGCTGTCAAGGGTCAGAAGCGCACCTCCGGCCGCAGCAGCAACACCAAGGGCGGCGACAACATCATCTCCAATGGCAGCGTCATCGCGGTGGCCGATGGCCAGTGCATGCTCATCGTGGATCAGGGCAAGATCGTGGATATGTGCGCCGTGCCCGGCGAGTACACCTATGACCAGTCCACCGAACCGTCCATTTTCGTGGGCGATCTGGGCGAAGGCATCAAAAACGTATTCAACAACATGGCCAACCGCTTCACCTTCGGCGGTGAGGCTCCCAAGGATCAGCGTGTCTATTACTTCAACACCAAGGAATTGATCGGAAACAAGTATGGCACCGCCAATCCCGTGCCCTTCCGCGTGGTGGATCAACGCGCCGGTATTGATATTGATGTGGGCATTCGCTGCTTCGGCGAGTACAGCTACCGCATCTGCAATCCCGCCCTGTTCTATACCAATGTGTGCGGCAACGTGGCGGAGGCCTATACCCGAGACAAGCTGGACGGCCAGCTGAAAACCGAGCTGCTGACCGCCCTCCAGCCCGCCTTTGCCAAGATCGGCGAGGATGGCATCCGCTACTCTCAGCTGCCCGGCCATACCATGGAGCTGGCAGACGCACTGAACGAGGTCCTCAGTAAAAAGTGGCGTGACCTGCGTGGTATCGAGATCGTTTCCTTCGGCGTGTCCAGTGTGACGGCGGACGAGGAAGATGAGAAGATGCTGAAGGAGCTGCAGCGGAACGCGGCCTTCATGGATCCCACCCGCGCCGCCGCTCATCTGGTGGGCAGTCAGGGCGATGCCATGAAGATGGCGGCCTCCAACACGGCTGCCGGCCCCGCTATGGCCTTTATGGGCATGGGAATGGCCGGTCAGGCCGGCGGAATGAACGCTCAGAACCTGTTTGCCATGGGCCAGCAGCAACAGGCCCAGCAGGCGGTGCAGCCCGCACCTGCCGCTCCCGCCGGATGGACCTGCTCCTGCGGCCACAGCGGCAACACCGGCAAGTTCTGCGCCGAGTGCGGCCTGCCCAAGCCCGCCCCCGCCGGCGAGTGGAAATGTGCCTGCGGCGCGGTGAACACCGGCAAGTTCTGCGCCGAATGCGGCCAGCCCAAGCCCGCCAGCGACGAGTGGACGTGTTCGTGCGGAACGGTCAACAAGGGCAAGTTCTGCGCCAACTGCGGTCAGCCTCGCCCCTAAAGCCATGAAGAAGATGATCGTCATTCTTATCGCAGGCGTTGTGGTGGCTATCACGATCTCGGGCCTTTATAAGCACTTTGTCACCGACCGCATAATGGACGGCGGCGGCATGGAGAACGAGTTCGCCAACGCCTTTCGGGATGGCGACACGCTGAAGAGCATCCGCTGGTCGCAGAGCGCCTCGAACTACGACGACTGCTTTCACTTTGATCTGGAGGAGACGGACGGCGCGTATACCGTCTCCGGATGGTGCATTGACACCGAGGGCAGCCGAGAAAGGGTGGAGCGCACAGACGCGCCTCTGACGCCGGAGCAATGGGCGGAGGTGGAGGCGTGCCTGCGGGACAACTGGCATCAGCCGCCCACGGCCTTGCCGGAGGGGGTGCTGGTCCTTGACGGGGCGGAGAGCTGCCTCTGCATCACCAGCCAGAGAGAGGACGAGATCTTCACGGCAGAATACAACGGCGAGTATGAGGACGCCCTGAGGACGCTCCTGCGGGAGCTCCTTATAGGCACGTCCGGGGAATATGCTCCGGCAGAGGAGGAGTAAGAGCACCGTTACCCGGCAGCCTCAGACGCAGGCGGATCACTACCCGTTATGCGGCGTGAAGCGCGGCGGCAAGAGTCTCTGTCAGGACCGGGGAACGCCCCTGTGACAACAACAGATCACCGTCAGCCGGCAGGCATACTGCCGGCCGGTGATAGCGTTAGGAAAGGAGAAAACAATGAACGATTATTACGATTATTACACTTACAGCAGTCCCCCTACCTTTAACCCGCTGCCCACCATTATCTCTCTCGTGTTGTGCGTGTTCGTTCTGGTGTGCATGTGGATCGTTTTCCGGAAAGCCGGTAAGCCCGGCTGGGCAGCCATTGTTCCCTTCTACAATCTCTATGTGCTGTTTGATATCACCTGGGGCAGCGGTATGCGCTTCCTGCTGCTGCTGATCCCCATCTACAACATCATTCTGGGTATCCAGACACAGGTTCGGCTGGCCAGGGCATTCGGCAAGAGCGGCGGCTTTGCGGCGGGACTGGTTTTCCTGCCCTACATCTTCATCCCCCTGCTGGCTTTCGGCAAAGAAACATATCAGGGCGTTCCTGTCAAGGCGGCCCCCTATCAGAACAATCCCTATCAGCAGGGCGGCTATTCCCAGCGGCCCCAGCAGCCCTATCAGAATCCCTATTCCCAGCAGCCCCAGCAGTCTCAGTATGCTGCGCCTCCCCAGCAGCCCCAGCAGTATGCGGCCCCTCAGCAGCCTGTTCCTCAGCAGCCCCAGCAGTATGCGGCACCCCAGCAGCCTGCCCCTCAGCAGCCTGCCCCTCAGCAGCCGGAGCAGACCGCTGCCGCTCCCGCTTTTTGCCCCAGCTGCGGCGTGAAGAGCAGCGGTGAGAAATTCTGCCAGAACTGCGGCGCACCTTTGCACTGATCCTTCCTGCCATAGCTGGACGGAATAACAACTGACGATGTAAAAGAAAGGAAACCTATCATGAAAAAATCGATTGCACTTGTATTGGCCATGTTGATGACGCTGTCCCTCACTGCCTGCGGCGGTGGCGGCAGCAGCGATAAGGGCGGCGCTCTGCCCGGCATTGATATGAAATCCACGGATACACAGACCGTGACCTCTGACAGAGCAACGCTGGAAGTGCTGAACGAGACATTCTTCACCTATCTGGGCGGTCTGAACTACTTCACTGAAAGTGATGCACAGTCAAAGCTGACCTATGCGGACCTGAAGGAGCATATCGGCGTGGATTGCTCCGAGTACCGGTATGAAGAGGAGTACCAGCGCGGTGTATACACCTGGTACGCCGCCGAGGATGACGCGTGCTGCCTGTCCCTGTTCTTCGGCGACAACGGCAAGCTGATTGCTGCCGGCGCGTATAACCTCAGTCTTTGATCGACACTGGCTGACCGTATTATCTGAACGCCATTTTCCACGGGAGCGGCCCAAAGCCGCTCCCGTAGCGGAAAGGAGAGAATAATGGCATCCCAAATTACCAACTATAAATGCCCGGCATGTACCGGCCCCCTGCACTTTGCAGGCGCCTCCGGTATGCTGGAATGTGATTTCTGCGGTGCGAAATATGACGTGGCGCAGATCGAAGCTCTGTACGCGGAGAAAGAGGCCAAGGCCGTGGCCGCCACGGAGCAGGCTAACGCCAAGGCGGAACAGAACCGCCAGAAAATGGCGGAGATGGAGTCCCAGGGCTGGGATACCTCCAGCCTCAACAGCGACTGGGGCGCGGAGGCCGACGGCATGAAGACCTATTCCTGCCCCAGCTGCGGCGCGGAGCTGATCTGCGACGCCTCCACCGCCGCCACCTCCTGCCCCTATTGCGGCAATCCCACCGTGGTTCCGGGCCAGTTCAGCGGTGCGCTGAAGCCGGACTTCGTCCTGCCCTTCAAGCTTAGCAAGGAGGACGCCGTGGCCGCCCTGAAGAACCACTATAAGGGCAAGCCCCTGCTGCCAAAAGCGTTCACCAATGGCAATCATATTGAGGAGATCAAGGGCGTGTATGTCCCCTTCTGGATGTTCGACGGTCAGGCAGAGGGCACCGTGGACTACGAGGGTCATATCACCCACGTCTACGAAAGCGGCGACTACGAGGTCACCGAGACGGAACACTATGACGTGCGCCGCGGCGGCTCCATTTCCTTTGAAAAGGTACCGGTGGACGCGTCCAGCAAGATGCCTGACGACCACATGGACTCTATCGAGCCTTACGATTATAAGGAGCTGCGTGCCTTCTCTACGGCGTATCTGCCGGGTTTTCTGGCGGATAAGTACGATGTAACGGTGGAACAGAGCTGCGAGCGGGCGGACGGACGCTGCGCCGCCTCGCTGGAGGGCGCGCTGCGCCGCACCACTACGCAGTACGACGCCTGCATCACCAAGGACAAGGATATCCGGCTGCGCCGCGGCAAGGTGCATTATGCCCTGCTGCCCGTCTGGATGCTGCACACCAAGTGGAACGGCAAGGATTTCCTATTTGCCATGAATGGACAGACCGGAAAGCTGGTGGGCGATCTGCCTACGGATATGGGTAAGTTCTGGGCCATCTTCGCCGCCATTGCCGCACCGGTGAGTGCCATCGCGGCGGCAATACTGATGCTGATGTAAGGAGGGCGGCTGAGATGAAAAAAAGAATTCTGACATGTCTGCTGGCCCTGCTGGCGGTGTTGACGATGATGGTTCCCGCGTGGGCGGAGCAGACCGAGGATGACATCTTCATTTACGACACGGCGGGCCTGCTGAACGAGGACGAGTGGCTGGAGCTGGAGATGCTGGCCGATGAGATCTCATGGCGGTATAGATGCGCCGTGTATATCGTCACCGTGGAAGACTACGAGGACTACGGCAGCGACCCCTACGACGCGGCGGCCAATATCTATAATGAAAACGACTTTGGTATCGGAGAAGGCCGGGACGGCATCCTGCTCCTGCAAAGCACATGGGGCAGAGATTACGGCTTGTACATCCGGGACGGTTATGCCAACAGCATGGTGGGCAAATATGCCCGAACGCTGTTGGAGGACGCCTTTCTGGACGACTTTGCCGATGACGACTATCGAGGCGGCTATAAGGATTATCTGTCCACCTGCGCCGACTTCTTTGAGCGGGCCGCCCAGGGACATCCTGTCCGCAAGCCGCTGATCAAGGTGCTGCCTCTGGCACTGGGCATCGGATTGGGGTTGGCGCTGCTGGTGTGCCTGATGCTGAAGGCAAAAATGAAGTCCGTTCGTCAGGGCGCGGAGGCGGACGCCTATGTGACCGCCGAGGGACTCAATCTGACGGAGCAGTATGACCACTATACTCACACCACTGAGACCCGCCGGAAAATTTCCAGCGACAGCGACAGCAGCAGCCACTCCGGCGGCGGCGGCTCCGGCTCCAGCGGTAAGTACTAATACTACGCGGCGGAAGGAGGAAGCGATGAAAAAGAACCCCATTCTCTGTCTGCTGCTGGCTCTGGCGATGATGGTATCGCTGACAGCCTGCCAGATAGAAATTCCCGGCATTGGAACCGTGAATATCAACGACGGCAGCAACGACGGCAGCAACACAGGCAGCCACGCAGGCGGCAATACGGGCGACGATACGGGCAGTGATCATACGATCCACACGGGAAACGACAATGACGACTCCCTTACCCTGCTGCGGAAGAATATGGCAGAGGTGCCGGACTATATCTTCGCGGTGGCCTACATCAGCAGCGCGGCAGGCGGTCCGGACGATTTTGAGCTTCCGATACAGGAGTGGGTGAGTAAAGCGGCGCCGGAGCTGTGTGCCGAGTATCCTTTCGTCCGGAATATTCCCCGTGAACGGGTGGTGGGCAGCGGCGGTAGCCTGTTCTGCGTGGTGCCCCGTGATCCCAATGCGTCTGTGGCGGTGAACCGCATCCAATGGAACGAGAAGACTGGCGGCTATGACAACGTCGAGGTGCTCTACCGCAGCGAGAGCGGCGAGCCGATCCTGGTGTTTGCCTGCGCCGACATGGGGGAGTCTATCGATCCCGACACCGAGGTGATCGTGACCAACAGCGGGGAGGAGCCGCTGAAGTGGTATCCCTATTACGGTATAGTGGCGCTGCCCTACTCCTCTGAGGACGGCCGTGAGCTGGGTTACGACTTTACCGTTTACACCGGAAACGACAGCATGGATGGCGGCGATGTGGGCGACGATGGCATGTGGACGGCCCCTACGGCGGAGCAGCTGGCCGCGCACGTCTGGACGTGGCAGGGCGATCTTGCGGAGCAGCCCGCCATGGCCACCATGTCCCTGACACAGGGCAGCGGCGCGGAGCTGGGGCAGATCACCTTCACATGGTGGTATACCAAGGACTACGGCGATCCGCAGGAGATCTATGAGGGCAGCTGGTCCCTGACGGACGGCGGAGAGTATATGGATCTGACCATGATCCGCACCGGCGGCCGGCAGTATACGAAGGGCGAGCCGCCCACCACGGTGTCGGGTATGTTCCCTGTGCAGGTACCCGCGGCCTTCGATGTCTTCCCGGTGCTGAATGTGAGCGGCGGAGGCGGCGCCTACGGGTTCCCCATCCAGCAGTTCCCCTACGAGATTCTCATGTTTAACCCCGCACAGGGATAAGTGACAACAAAACGCAGGAAGGAGACGACGTCATGCGTAATAATGGAAAGAAACAGGTCAGGCTTCTTGCGGCGGCGCTGCTGGCCTTGGCCATGACGCTGTCGCTGACAGCCTGTCAGGTGGAGATACCCGGTGTGGGGACGATCAACATCAACGACGGGAATACGCCGACCGGCGGGAATGCGCCGACCGGCGGGAATACGCCTGACGGAGGCGGTACGGACGGTGACGGTATGGACGGCGGCGAGCCGGGAGCCTACGACGACTCTCTGAACCTGCTGCGGCAGGAGCTGGATGAACGGCAGCAGGACGAGCGCTTCGCGGTGGCCTATATCGGCGATATTGACGGAGATCTGAGTGATCTGGCGATCCCGCTGCGGGACTGGATCAACGATACGGCGCCGGGGCTGTGCGCCCAGTATACCTTTGTTCGGAATATCCCGCAGGAGCGGGTGGTGGGCGACAGCGGAAGCCTGTTCTGCGTGGTGCCCCGTGACCCCAACGCCACCGTGGCGGTGAACCGCGTCCGGTGGAACGAGGCGAAGGGCGGCTACGAGACCCTTGAGGTGCTCTACCGCAGCGAGAGCGGCGAGCCGATCCTGCTGTTCATCTCCAACGATCTGGGGACTGTCCCCACCGATACCACGGAGCTGCTCTTGACCGACAGCCACCCCGATACCCTGAGCTGGTATCCCATCCCCGGAATCGTGGCGCTGCCCTACGACTATGAGAACGACCGGAAGCTGGCCTATGACTTCACCTTTTACTCGCAGGAGGGAAACGACGGCTTCGGCAGCGACATCGGCTGGACGTGTCCAACAGGCTCCCAGCTGACGCAGGAGGTATGGGCGTGGCAGGGCAATACGGATAAGCCCGCTCTGGCCACCTTGGAGCTGCACGCCAACAGCAGTCAGGAGGGCGATTGGGGCACGGCGACCTTCACCTGGTGGTACGAAAGCGACTTCGTCACACCGGAGGAGGTCTATACAGGCGACTGGGGACTGACCGGCAACGGGGAATACTCCGGTGTGATCATGCTGGATCTGACCCGCACCGGCGGCAAGAGATACACGCCCGGCGAGACGGAACGGATCATCCACGATAGCTTCATCGTGCAGGTTCCCATGGCCTTTGAGGACTACACCTATCTGTCCATCGACAAGGGACAGCACGGCTCCTATCTGCCCGTTCAGATAGAGCCGGAAACGGTGCTTTATTTCTATCCCCAGTGGACGGAGTAAGCGTGTGTGAACACGGGAAGGAGACGACGTCATGCGTAATAATGGAAAGAAACTGGTCAGACTGCTTGTGGCGGCGCTGCTGGCCTTGGCCATGACGCTGTCGCTGACAGCCTGTCAGGTGGAGATACCCGGTGTGGGGACGATCAACATCAACGACGGGAATACGCCGACCGGCGGGAATACGCCTGACAGAGGCGATACGGACGGTGACGGTATGGACGGCGGCGAGCCGGGGGCCTACGATGACTCTCTGGACCTGCTGCGGCAGGAGCTGGATGAACGGCAGCAGGACGAGCGCTTCGCGGTGGCCTACATCGGCGATATCGACGGCAAGCTGAGTGATCTGGCGGTCCCGCTGCGGGACTGGATCAACGATACGGCGCTGGGGCTGTGCGCCCAGTATACCTTTGTTCGGAATATCCCGCAGGAGCGGGTGGTGGGCGACAGCGGAAGCCTGTTCTGCGTGGTGCCCCGTGACCCCAACGCCACCGTGGCGGTAAACCGCGTCCGGTGGAACGAGGCGAAGGGCGGCTACGAGACCCTTGAGGTGCTCTACCGCAGCGAGAGCGGCGAGCCGATCCTGCTGTTCATCTCCAACGATCTGGGGACTGTCCCCACCGATACCACGGAGCTGCTTTTGACCGACAGTCATCCCGATACCCTGAGCTGGTATCCCATCCCCGGAATCGTGGCGCTGCCCTACGACTATGAGAATGACCGGAAGCTGGCCTACGACTTCACCTTTTACTCGCAGGAGGGGAACGACGGCTTCGGCAGCGACATCGGCTGGACGTGCCCCACAGGCTCCCAGCTGACGCAGGAGGTATGGGCGTGGGATGGCAATACGGATAAGCCTGCTCTGGCCACTCTGGAGCTGCACGCCAACAGCAGTCAGGAGGGCGATTGGGGCACGGCGACCTTCACCTGGTGGTACGAAAGCGACTTCGTCACACCGGAGGAGGTCTATACAGGCGACTGGGGACTGACCGCCAACGGGGAATACTCCGGCGTGCTGACACTGGATATGACCCGCACCGGCGGCAAGAGATATCAGCCCGGCGAGACGGAGCGGCTCATTCATGACAGCTTTATTGTTCAGGTGCCCATGCTCTTTGCGGACTACAACTGTCTGGCCGTTGACAAGGGTACGCACGGCTCCTATCTGCCCGTTCAGATGGAGCCGGAAACGGTGCTTTATTTCTATCCCCAGTGGGGGTGATGCGCGTGCGTGAACACGGGAAGGAGACGATGCCATGCGTAAATGCTGGAAAGGGCTGGCGGTGATCCTTGGGATCACGCTGGCGGCCCTGGCTTTGTTCACTTGGCGCGGAGCGCGCCGGAAAAATAACGACGAATAATGGAGGTAAAACACATGAAGAGAAGCAGAAAAACCTTATTCGCCCTGCTGTTGGCTCTGGTTATGGCACTGGGGCTGACCGCCACCGCATGGGCGGCGGAGGGCAACGTAACTGTGAACCTACCGGATGGTTTCATAGAGCAGACTCCTAATGTTCCCATGGATCCGTCTGACCCGGTGTATAAAATCCATTTTACCAAAGTTGTGGAGCAGGCGGGTACATGTGCCCCCGGCAAGGAAACCTTCAAATTTGAAGCGGTCAATGACGTTATTGATGCTGCTGAATATCCGGATGTTCAGCGCAGTGTCGAGATTGAGACAAATGGCGCAGGTACCTATCAGGGCACGCTGACCATCACCGGACCGGCAGTTCAGGTTCAAAATTTTGTTGGTAGAGGCTTTTATGTCCGCGAAGTGCAAGGCAATGATCAGTGCTGGACATATTCCAATAAAGAGTACCATGTCGCATTTGACATAGATAATACTACCAGAGAGCCAATGCTGACATTCTATCTTAATAACGAAGAAGTGTCTGAGATGACCTTCACGAACATTTATACCGAGAATCTTACTACCGTTGAGGTTCCCTTCACCAAGACGGTGAAGCTGGGCGGCCATGCCGGTCCCGGCAAGACGGACTTTACGATCGCGGTGTGTGATGTGAATGCTCATGACTTGTCCCATTATACGGATGTGAAGTACACCGCTACCGTCACCACTAACGGTGCGGGCGACTATGACGGCAAGCTGATCATCAGCGGCCCGGCGGGGAAGGTCAGTGAGTTTGTCAGCGAGGGCTTCTACGTCCGTGAGGTGAACGATGGCCTTCCGAAATGGACATATTCCGATGCGGTGTGGTTTGTGAGCTCCGAAGGGGAAATCTTCCCCGCCAGGATGGAGACAACAGACAATGGGGATTTTTATGATGCGATCAACAATGCCGATGCGGTAGGCAAGATGACCTTTGAGAATATTTATACCCGCAGCGGCTCCTCCCATACTACCCCTGATGAGAAGCCGACTTCCTCTCCCAAGACCTTTGACGCCGGCGTGGCGCTGTACGGCGTAAGCGCCCTGCTGTCGCTGACCGGGACCGCGCTGGTCATCAAGCGTAAAAACGGCTGATTGATCGACACGCAGTTCGTCTGAGACCGATCTGCAGACACTTCATCTTAAATAGCCATAAGGCGGCGGACAGGTGATGTCCGCCGCCTTATGGCGCATATTCCTCCTTGCGGAGATACCTTTGTTTGTCAGCCCCTATCGGCGGCCAGCGCCTTGTCGATTTGGGCCTGCAGTGCCTCCGCCTGATTCTTTTCCGTAACAGCACCCACGATGGGATCGCCCACGATATTGCCGTTGCGGTCAATCACATAGGTGGTGGGGTATGCAAAGATGCTGGCGGTGAACTTGCCTGCCTCTCCATCGGAAGCAAAATACACGTTCTGATAGGTCGCGCCCTTCTTGGCAAGCACATCCTTCGCCTCCGCGATCGCTGACTCATCGCCGTCCAGCGTGAAGGTGTTGACGCCGATGAGGGCACCGCCCTTCTCCGCAAGCTCCTTGTTCAGCGCATCCAACTCACCAAGCTCTCCTACGCAGGGATTGCAGGTGGTAAACCAAAAATTCACAACGGTGACGGCGTTGCCGGAAAACAGAGTGCTGCTGTCCACATCGTTTCCGTCCAGATCCTTGCCGGTAAAGGCGGGGAACTTCTGCGCGGTGCTGCCGTCATCGGGCGGCGTGGTCATGTCGCTGCCCGCCGGTACACTCGTGCCGCCATCTTCTGCGGGCGTCCCGGATAAGCTGGGGAATTTTTCCTCCAATGCAGCCAGCCGGTCCTCGATATTTTTGATTTCCGTGGCTTTTTCCTTTAGCAGCTCGTACTCCTCGTCGGTGAACTGCTCCTTGGCGGCTTCAATGGTGCTCAGCAGAAATTCGCCGTAGTTTTTGCCGTTCTCCATCGTGGCCATGCCCTTGTCGGCGGACAGAAAGAGCTTCTCCCACAGCTCGGTGTTCTCTGCCTGGATGGCGTTCTCCTGTGCCATCAGCTCATCGTACAGCGCTGCCGCCTCCTCGGCGGTCTGCGGCTCCTTGTCCGTGTCCTCATTCCCCTCCGCTTGCTTCGCGCCGCAGGCGACCGTACCGGCGGCCAGCACCAGCGCCAGCAGCAGTGTGATGATTTTCTTTGCGTTCATTTTGTTTCCTCCGTTTTTAATTCATTTGCAGGTTCTTTTTTACCGTCTCCAAAGCCGTAGCGGAAGCTGACGGCGCTGGTAGGACAGGCGCGGACGCACATCCCGCAACGGATGCACTCGGTATGGTTGGGCGTCTTTGTCACGTCCACATCCATTTTGCAGGCCTTGGCGCATTTCCCGCAGGAGACGCATTTGCTCCTGTCTACCTTCATCTGGAACAGAGATACCCTGTTGAACAGCGCGTAAAACGCACCCAGCGGGCACAGCCACTTGCAGAAGGGCCGGTAAAATACGATACTCAGTACGATCACTGCCAGCAGAATACTGAATTTCCAGGTAAACAGGCTGCCCAGCGCCGCCCGGATGCCGGAATTGGCAAGGGACAGCGGAATGGCGCCCTCCAGCACGCCCTGGGGGCAGAGGTACTTGCAGAAGAAGGGGTCGCCCATGCCCACGTCGTTCACAAGGAATGCCGGCAGCAGAAAGACCATCACCAGCAGAACGGCGTACTTCAGGTATGTCAGGGGCTTCAGCTTCTTTGTGGAGAGCTTCTTCGTGGGGATCTTATGCAGCAGCTCCTGAAACCAGCCGAAGGGACACAGAAAGCCGCAAATAAAGCGCCCCAGCAGAACTCCCAGCAGAATGAGAAAACCTGTGATGTAATAGGAAAAGCTGAATTTGGACGAGCCTACCACTGCCTGAAACGCTCCGATGGGGCAGGCGCCGGAAGCCGCCGGACAGGAATAGCAGTTCAGCCCCGGCACACAGACGGTTTTCCCTGCGCCCTGATACAGTCCGCCCTTGAGGAAATTCGGCAGGTGCAGGTTGGTCAATAGGGCTGCCCCCGCCTGTATCCAGCCCCGAAGGCGGGACAGGGCCTGTGATACATTTGAAAACTTCTTACCCAATGCCCACACACTCCAGACATAATTTGATGGCCTTGCTCAGTACCGACGCCGCCTCGCCCCGCCAGACGCCGAAGCACAGCATGGCGGCTCCCGCCAGCAGCAGCGTGACTTGCGCCGCCTTTTTTCCGTGGTTCAATTTTCATCACCCTTCCTGTTTTCTGCTGCCATCATAGTACAAAAGAGTTAAAGTCTCTGTTAAGAACGAAAATTTTGCGCAAACATTATTTGCTTTTGCGATAATAATGAACAAGGTGGAATTTTATCATCGCCTCGCTGGAGATGCAAGGCTTCGGCCGTGTTTTCTATCAAGCTTACGAAACGACGTGAGGTGCCGTTATGAAAATGAAGGGCAAGCCGCAGGCGAAGCAATACGTCATCTACTCCCGCAAGTCCAAATTCACCGGCAAGGGCGAGAGCATCGAGAACCAGATCGAGCTTTGCCGCCAGTACATCGCCATGCACTTTGGCGAGGAAGCGGCGGAAAACGTGCTGGTCTACGAGGACGAGGGCTTTTCCGGCGGCAATCTGGAGCGCCCGCAGTTCAAGAAAATGATGAAGGACTCGCAGAAGATTGAATTTGCCGCCATCGTGGTCTACCGCCTCGACCGCATCAGCCGCAACATCGGTGACTTTGCCAAGCTCATCGAGGATTTGGGCGACCGGCACATCGACTTCATCTCCATCCGCGAGCAGTTCGACACGTCCTCCCCCATGGGCCGCGCTATGATGTACATTGCGTCGGTGTTCTCCCAGCTGGAGCGGGAGACCATTGCCGAGCGTATCCGGGACAACATGCACGAGCTGTCCAAGACCGGACGCTGGCTGGGCGGCACAACGCCCACGGGCTACGCCTCGGAAAGCCTGTCCAGCGTGACGGTGGACGGCAAGGTGAAGAAAGCCTGCAAGCTCAAGCCCATCCCGGAGGAAATCCAGCTGGTCAAGACGATCTTCTCCGTATTCATGGAGACCGGCTCGCTCAGCAAGACCGACCAGTACCTGTTGGAGCACCGCTGCGTCACGAAGCGCGGCAAGCAGTTCACCCGCTTTGCCATCCGGGGCATTCTCACGAACCCGGTTTACATGATCGCCGACGAGACGGCGTATCAGTATCTGAAAGAAAATAATGTTGACCTGTTTGCCGAGCGCTCGGAATTCGACGGCGAGCACGGCGTCATGGCATATAACCGCACCCTCCAGCGCCCCGGCAAGGCAAACCAGATCCGTCCCATGGAGGAATGGATCGTGGCGGTGGGTAAGCATCCGGGCATCATCGCGGGCAGCGATTGGGTGCGGGTGCAGGCCATGCTGGACGTCAACAAATCCAAGAGCTACCGCAGACCGCGCAGCAATGTGGCGCTGCTGTCCGGCCTTTTACGGTGCGGCGAATGCGGCGATTACATGCGCCCGAAGCTGACCAACCGCCGCACGGCGGACGGTGAGCTGATCTACACCTACATGTGCTCCACCAAGGAGCGCAGCCACGGCACGGTCTGCTCTATGAAAAACTGCAACGGCAACACACTGGATGCCAAGATCATTGAAGAAATCCGCAAGCTGTCCGCCGACAAGGAGACACTCTCCAAACTACTGGCGCAGACCAAGAAGGTTATCAGCGGCAGCAAGGAGGGCTACGACGCAGAGCTGGCGCTGCTCCGAGAAAAGCACACCGAGACGGAAGAGCGCATCAAGCGGCTGGTGGAGTCCCTGTCCGTTGCCAGCGACACCTCCGCGAAGTACGTCATGGAGCAGATTGACGCACTCCATCAGGAGAGCGAGACCCAGCAGCTGCGCCTTGCCGAGATGGAAGCCCTCACTGAACAGAGCCGGATGCTCCATCAGGAGTTCGCCTTCCATCAGGAAATGATCGAATCCTTTGCCAGCGCGGTGGATTCTGCCACGCTGGAGGAAAAACGCCGCCTGCTGCGCGCCATCGTCAAAAAGGTGGTCTGGGACGGCAAAAACGCCTATGTTTACCTTTTTGCAGAGGATGGAGAGGCGGATTTGCCGCCCATTGACCAACCGATGTATCCGTTGGGAGAGGATAGCGAATGAGATACTGATGCACTTCCGGGCGCAGCGGAAGCTGCAGGGGGAGGTGTCGCTGTCGGACACCATCGAGACGGGGCCGGAGGGAGATGCCCTGTACCTCAGCGATGTGGTGGGCGAGGAGGACACCATGCTGGAGGAGCTGCAGGACAAGGAGAACCGCAAGCTCATCCGGCGGCTGGTGGCGGAGGTGCTGACGGAGCGGGAGGCCGACATCATCCGGCGGCGCTACGGACTGGACGGACGACTGCCCCAGACCCAGAAGCAGGTGGCGGCTCTGTACGGCATCAGCCGGAGCTATGTATCGCGGATCGAGAAGAAGGCACTGGGGAAGCTGGAGGAAGCGCTGCGGGGACGTGTATAAGAGAAAACATGCAGCGATTTTACTCTGGGGAAAAATATTTCTCCTATAAGTATGATGCGGATTTTTCGTGTATTTTTTACGGAATATTTGCGGATATAATGGGGGAATAGCGGCTTTATATAGGGGGATTGTGCAGGTTGCAAGAGAATTCACCTATGAGGGTGAAAAAAATTCCTTACGAAAGATATTGCCTTTTTATGGGGGGAGCAGGTATAATACACAATTGGTATAGAACCCCTTTAGGGTGGATTTTGGGAGGACAAAAAAGAATGAGAAATATCAAGTGCGGTGTTGCGGACATCCGCAAGCGGGTCTTTGCCGAGGTGGCGAAGCTGGCCTATGAGGGTGGAGACTACACGCGCATGGAGAAGCTGCCCTATGAGATCGTGCCCGGCGAGGTGGGGCGGCAGCGGGAGTCCGTGTTTCTGGAGCGGGCCATCGTGGGTGAGCGCATCCGGCTGGCCATGGGCCTGCCGCTGCGGCCGGTGACGGAGCACTCGGTGCTGTCCGACGGCGTGGAGGAGAGTGCCATTGCCGCGAAGTACTACGATCCCCCGCTGATCAACGTCATCAAGTACGCCTGCAATGCCTGCGCGCCCACCCACTACGAGGTGACCAGCGCATGCCAGGGCTGTTTGGCGAGGCACTGTCAGCACGCCTGCCCCAAGGGGGCCATCTCCACGGAGCGGGGTCAGGCCGTCATCGACCAGGATAAGTGCATCAAATGCGGCAAGTGCAAGGAAGCCTGCTCCTATCAGGCCATTATCAAGTTCACCCGCCCCTGTCAGGAGGCCTGCGGCATGCACGCCATCGGACAGGATGAGTACGGACGGGCGGACATCGACTACGACAAGTGCGTGAACTGCGGCATGTGTCTGGTGAACTGCCCCTTCGGCGCCATCGTGGACAAGGGCCAGCTGTTCCAGCTGATTCACGCCATCCGCAAGGGCGATAAGGTGGTAGCCATCATCGCGCCGGCCTTCTGGGGCCAGTTCGGCGACAACGTGACTCCGGGCCAGATCCGCGAGGCCATGAAGATGCTGGGCTTTGTCTCTCTGGAGGAGGTGGCCATCGGCGCCGACCTGTGCGCCATCGAGGAGGCCGAGGAGTTCCTGCGGGACGTGCCGGAGAAGCAGCCGTTCATGGCGACCTCCTGCTGCCCCGCCTGGTCTGTCATGGCCAAGAAGGAGTTCCCGGGCTTCGCACCCTACATCTCCATGACCATGACGCCCATGGTGCTGACGGCGCGGCTGCTGAAAAAGAAGGACCCCAACTGCCGCATCGCCTTTATCGGCCCCTGCGCCGCCAAGAAGCTGGAGGCCAGCCGCCGTTCCGTCCGCAGCGATGTGGACTTCGTACTGACATTTGAGGAGCTGCGGGGCATGTTCGAGGCCAAGGGCATCGACTTCTCCCAGATCGAGGACAGCGCGGCCCACTACGAGGCATCCGCCCCCGGCGTGGGCTTCGCCGCCGGCGGCGGCGTGGCCAAGGCAGTGGAGGAGGTCATCCACCGGATCCGTCCCGAGGTGGAGGTCAAGACCGTAGCGGCGGAGGGCCTGGACGAGTGCCGCAAGATGCTGCGCGTCGCCCGCACCGGCAAGTACAACGGCTATCTGCTGGAGGGCATGGCCTGCCCGGGCGGCTGCATCGCAGGCGCCGGTACAGTCCAGCCGGCGGAGAAGTCCCGCCGGAATCTGGAACGCTACAAGCAGGCGGCGCCCATGGCCAACCCCATGGATACCCCCTATCTGGAGGATATCCATCTGGTGTACGAGAACGGCGATGAGTGGGACTACGTGGAGCGCCACTGACGCGGAGACACTGAGGTATATGCCATCGACCTCCCGCGCCGCGGGGTTCCGGCCCGCCGGCGGAGAGTGGTATGCGCACCAGCTTTGAATCAGAAGAGGAAGCAGGCGAGTGGTTTTCCATATACAAAAAAGCTGTTCTGTCTCTGACAGAACAGCTTTTTTTACGTCATTCATTCTCTCCCAGCACAATGCGGTAGTAGTCGTACTGGATGATGAGCCGCGCGTAGGTGTATTTGGCGGAGACAAGGCGGTTGACGGCGTCCACGTAGCCCTCCTCCGGTGTGACGCCGGGGGCGGGGGTGAAGGTGCCGGTGCGGGCCTCGTAGACGCCGGCGGCGGTGGCCCAGCTGTTGCCCACGGGAGTGGGCAGCACCACCAGCGGGATGCAGCCGGAGGCGCTGGCAGGGTCGTAGTTATCCGCCAGAATGTCGCGGCCGGACAGCAGGCGGGAGTCGTAGCGAAGGCCGAACAGGTTGCTGAGGGTGGGCACGATGTCCACGGCGCTGCAGGGGGTGTCCACGGTGACGGGCTGGTCCATGCCGCCGCACCAGAGGATCAGCGCGTTGCGGTAGCGGGAGGTATCCAGATCCGAGTCCTGACGGCCCGTCAGCTCGGCGTAGTAGTCCACGCCGGTCTCCGCCAGCGCGTAGGGGTAGTGGTCGGCGGAGAGACAGATCACGGTGTCGTCGGCGATGCCGCGGGTCTCCAGCTGGTCCACCAGATACGTCAGGGCGGCCTCCAGCTCCAGGTTGGCGGCTACGTAGGCCTGCACCGGCGCACTGGCGTTGGGGTAGGCGGCCTCCGCTGCGGCGCGGTTCTTGGCAGCCATGGACTGGCCCCAGTTATAGCTGCCATGGCCGCTGACGGTCATGTAGTAGGCGTGGAAGGGCTGGCCGGTGGTGAGGTAGGCGTCCACACAGCTGTCCAGCGTGGCCTCCAGCATTTCCAGATCGGAGTAGGGCCAGCTGCTGTCCTGAGTGGCCAGAGTCAGACCGGAGCCAATGCCCTCATAGTCGTAGCCCAGATTGGGGTGGGTGGCGTTGCGGCCTAATAATTATAGGTGTTGTTGTGCCACGCCGGTGTCTGATAGCCCAGAGCACGGAACTGATTGCCCAGCGCCAGCGGCATGTAGTCATAGCGGCTGGCCCAGAAGCTGACATCGCCGCCCACCCATGTGGGCAGCAGGCCGGTGAGGACGGCAAACTCGCCGCCGGTGGTGGACTGGCCCCAGCCGGGCTGGTAGTAGTTGCTGAACACGAAGCCCTCGTGGGTCAGGCGGTACAGGGTGGGGGTCAGCTCCTGAGAGATGAACCAGGGCGAGAAGGACTCTGCCGTCAGCAGGATCAGGTTCTTGCCTGCGAACATGCCGGTATACTGGTTCTGGCGGGAGGGAGTACGGGCGGCCATATAACGGTGCAGCGAGGCCAGCGTGCTGTCGCCGGTGGACTCGGCTAACGCGGTAAAGTTGATGTCCAGCATATTGTAGCCGTAGTCCACGGGCGTGGGCTCCGGTTCCGGTGCGGGGTCAGGCGCCGGCAGGGGTTCCAGCGGCGGCGTGGGCACGCCGGTGACGGCGTAGGTCAGCTCCAGCCGCAGAGCAGTGTTCAGACCGAAGCGGGGAACGGCACTGTTGGTGTTGAAATCGTAGGTGAACAGCGCGGCGCTGGGGCCGAAGCGGCCGACGGCGTCTCCGCCGCCCAGCGTCAACAGGGCCAGCAGCGCCAGCACCAGCAGGCCGCGGCGGCCCATGGAGCCCTCCGGTACGATGCGGCGGCGCAGAACAATGGCCAGCACCGGCGGCACCAGCGCCAGGAGGATGAAGGGCAGGCGGGGCAGCACCACATCGGGGATGGTACCGGCGAAGTCGCCCACCACGTGACCGGTCATGGTGACCATGAACGTCAGGGCAAAGTAGGACTTGAAGTAGCTCTTGCAGCAATACTCCACGCAGACGCAGACGGTCCACAGCAGCGTCAGGATCAGCGCGGCCCAGCGGGAGACCCTGCGGCAGGGCAGAGCATTGGCCAGCAGGCTGATGAGCAGGCCCAGACCCAGCGCAGTCAGGGCGGTAGGCGCCAGCGCCGCGTCGAAAAAGACAGTGCTGCTGTCGAAAGCGCGCAGCAGCAGTTCATGGTACAGCAGGGCCAGCGGGAAAAAGAGCCAGCGCAGCGAATAGCGGGAGGCCGCAGGTGCCTCCGGCTGCGACACAGTATCCAGTTGGGCGGGGGAGGTGCTCTCCATACGGTTCGCCACCTTACTTCAGACCGGTGAGTCCGGCGGAATTCTCTTTATTGTAGCACGATGCGGCAGAAACTGCAACTGCCGGTGCGGTCATTCCTCCGGCGGGGCCGGCAGAAATTCCATCAGGTCGGCGGGCTGGCAGTCCAGCGCGGCACACAGGCGGTTCAGGGTGTCCAGCCGCACGGCACGGGCCTTGCCGGTCTTGAGAATGGACAGGTTGGCTATGGTGATGCCTACCCGCTCGCTCAGCTCCGTCAGGCTCATTTTGCGGCGGGCCAGCATGATATCAATGTGAAATACGATCATACTGCCACCTCATACCGTCAGATCGCTCTCGTCCTGGAGACGGGCGGCATCGGCTACCAGACGGCTCAGGGCCATCGCCATGACGCCCACCAGAGTGCAGACCATGACGCCCGCGGGCATGGCAATGACCGTCATGCCGGGGGAGCCGGCGCCCAGCAGAGCCAAGGTGATGACACCCGCCGGCACCAGCACTGCGTCGAAAAATGCCAGGCGGGACACAGTGGCCATGGCCCGGGCATTCTCCATACAGAAGGCGTCGCCGCGGCCGATGCGGCCGAATACGGCCCACAGAGCGGCCATGGCCCAGAATACCGGTACGGCGAACAGCCACGCGAAGATCAGGCAGGGCCAGAAGGCCCAGGCGTACTCAGGGTCGGCCAGGGCGATGCCGTGGCCCAGCTGAGGCAGGAACCAGAAAAAGATGGCCCCGCACACCAGAGCTGCGATCATAAGGCCGATGCGCAGCAGGACGGCCAGCTTTTTATGCGCGATATGCTTCATGTCTCACACATCCTTTCTGATGTCAGCATACCACGGGTTATATCGCTTGTCAATCATTATTTATCGAAATACAATAAAAATTTACTGTGAAGCAATAAATAAAAAATCCAGCAGAAAGCGGTTGCATTTTGGCGGGACATGGTGTATTATAGAGCGCGAGAACAACCGCATATTTGTCTTCGGGGCGGGGTGAGATTCCCCACCGGCGGTATAGTCCGCGAGCGGCGAGAGCTGCATGAACCGGTGTGATTCCGGTACCGACAGTATAGTCTGGATGAGAGAAGGCGTGTATGGCATTTTTGTAATGCTCTTTTTTGATGCGTACACCTTGGAAGGCAATTTTCCGGGTGTTTATCATCGAAAAGGAGTGTTTTTTTATGACTCAGAAGCAAAAGACCCATCGTATCGCCGTGGCCGCCCTGCTGGCGGCGGTGGCCGCCGTCCTCCAGTTCGTGGAGTTCTCCATCCCCATCATGCCTGCGTTCGTGAAGCTGGACATCTCCGACCTGCCCGCCCTGCTTGGCACGTTCTCCCTCGGCCCCGTCTACGGCGTCGCCATCCAGCTGGTGAAGAACCTGCTGCACCTGCCCTTCGGCTCCAGCGCCTGCGTGGGCGAGCTGTCCAACTTCCTGCTGGGCGCTACCTTCGCCTTCATCGCCGGTATCATCTACAAGAAGCACAAGACGCGCAGCGGCGCGCTGTGGGGCTCTGTGGCCGGCGCCGCCGCCATGGCGCTCATCAGCCTGCCTCTGAACTATTTCATCGTCTACCCCGCCTATGTGGTGCTGTACGGCCTGCCGCTGGAGGCCATCGTGGGCATGTATCAGGAGATCCTTGGCACCGTGGCGCAGATCCCCACCGGCAACGCCCTGTTCAACTGCCTGCTGGTGTTCAACGTCCCCTTCACCCTGTGCAAGGGCCTTCTGGACGTGGCGCTGTGCTTCCTGATCTACAAGCCCCTCAGCCCCCTGCTGCACAAGTAAGCGGCCAGATACATAAAAAGCTCCCCCGACACCGTGTCGGGGGAGCTTTTTATGTATCCGTGTTATTCGGCGGTTCTGCTGGCGGCTTCGCGGCCGGCGCGGAACGCCTGAAGGTTCAGATCCTTGACCTTGGCGGGCACCGTCTCCGCCACGATCTGCTCCCAGTCGATATCGGGGCAGCCCAGGGAGTCGCACATGGCGCCGAACAGCACCACGTTCATGCACTTGGGATTGCCCAGCTCCAGAGCGATGTCGCTGGCGGGAATCGCGATGGTCTTGAAGTGCCTGGCCATAGCCTCGATGCAGCCCTCGGGGTACGTCTCGGCGCCGGAGGCGATGGTGGTGGACTTGATGGCGTAGTCATTGATGATGACCACGCCGCTGGGCTTCAGGAACTCCGCGTATCGGACGGCTTCCATCTTCTCCAGGGCCACCATGATGTCGGCCTCGCCGCGGCCAAACACGGGGCCGTAGACCTTGCTGCCCCAGCGGACCTGAGTGGACACGCTGCCGCCGCGCTGGGCCATGCCGTGGACCTCGCTCTGCTTGACATCGTAGCCGGCCTTCATGAAGCCGTTGGACATGATCTTGGAGATCAGGATAGCGCCCTGACCGCCTACGCCTACCAACAGGCAGCTTTTCACATCGCTCATGTTACTTCTCCTCCTTTTCGATAGCGCCGAAGGGACACGCCTGGGCACAGACGGTGCAGCCCACGCACTGGGTGCGGTCGATGAATGCCTTGCCGTTCTCCATGGAGATGGCGGGGCAGCCCACCTTCAGACAGCTCTTGCAGCTCCTGCACTTGTCGGCATTGACCACGCACATGCCGTTCTCGTGCTTCATCCGCTTGATCAGCAGGCAGGGACGGCGGGTGACGATGGCGGGGTGCTTGCCCTCGTTGAGGGCGGCCACTGCGGCGTCCACGGTCTGCTTCATGGCCTTCAGATCCTGGGGATCCACAGTGAGCACGGGTGCGAAGCCGTAAGCCTCCAGCACACCCTCCACGCGGATCATGGGGGCAGGCTCGCCCATCAGGGTGAAGCCGGTGCCGGGGTTGTCCTGGTGGCCGGTCATGCCGGTGATGCGGTTATCCAGCACACAGGGGATCATGCGGCCGTTGTTGTAGATGATCTCGGCGGCGCCGGTCATGCCGCTGTGGAAAAACGTGGAGTCGCCCATGACGCCGAACACCACCTTATCGGTGACGCCCTCGCGCTGGAAGGATTTGGCTATGCCCATGCCTACAGTGAAGCCGCCGCCCATGCAGAGGCAGGCGTCCATGCAGCTCAGGGGCGCGGCGCTGCCCAGAGTGTAGCAGCCGATGTCGCCGGTGACCACATAGTTCTTGTTCTTGGACAGGGTGTAAAAGAAGCCACGGTGAGGACAGCCGGGGCACAGCGCGGGGGGACGCTTGGCGGCCTGGACCTCGGTGATGACCTGATAGCTGGGCTTCACGCCCAGCACCCGCTCACGCACCAGCTCGGTGTTCAGCTCGTACATGTTGCCGGTGAGCTCCTTGCCCACGCAGTCGATGCCGGCGGCCTTGATCTGCTCCTCCATGAACGGCTCCAGCTCCTCGATGACGTACAGCTTCTCCACTTTCTTGGCGAAGTCGCGGATCAGGCCCATGGGCAGGGGGAAGGTCAGGCCCAGCTTCAGGAAGGATGTGCCCTCGGGGAATACCTCCTTGGCGTACTGATAGCTGATGGAAGCGGTGATGACGCCCACCTTGCCGTCGCCCAGCTCCAGCTTGTTCAGGCCGTTCTCCAGTGCGCGGGTGCAGCCGTACTCCGCCAGCTTGGCCAGACGCTCCTCCACAATGGGGTGGTTCATGTAGGCGTGAGCGGGGGTGCAGACAAACTTGCGGACGTTGCGCTGGTAGGTGGGAGCGGTATGCTCGGTGCGCTCGCCGAATTCCACCAGACCCTTGCTGTGGCAGACGCGGGTAGTGGTGCGGTACAGCACAGGGGTGTCGAACTCCTCGGAGATCTCGCAGGCCAGCTTCACAAAATCCTTGCACTCCTGAGAGTCGCTGGGCTCCACCATGGCGATCTTGGCGGCCCGGGCATAGAGACGGTTATCCTGCTCGTTCTGGGAGGAGTGGCAGGAGGGGTCATCAGCGCTGACAACGATGTAAGCGCCGTTGACACCCAGGTAGCCGGCGGTGAACAGGGGGTCGGCGGCCACATTCAAACCTACCATCTTCATGGTGCAGAAGGAGCGGGAGCCGGCCATGGCCGCGCCGTAGGCTACCTCGGCGGCCACCTTTTCATTAGGGGCCCACTCACAGTACACATCCTTGCCGTACTGGGGCAGGTTCTCCAGGATCTCCGTGCTGGGGGTCCCAGGGTACGCGGAACAGACCTTGATACCGGCCTCGTAGACGCCGCGGGCGGTGGCCTCATTGCCGGACATCAGATGTTTCATAGCTTTTTCCACCTTTCTATATATCCTATTTAATATTGACCGGCTTCCTGCTGGCCGCGGAGCACCCGCAGGGCACCCTCCGCCAGCGAGCGCATCTCCTCCTCGCCGGGGAGGCGGAGTACGGGGGCCAGCCTGCCCACATAGGCGGTGATGTCGTCGCAGAAGGACTGCTCATACGCCATGCCGCCGGTGTAGATGATGGCATCCACGTTGAAGTGCAGCACGGCGGCCATGGTGCCGACATCCTTGGCCAGCTGGTACACCAGAGCCTCATAGGCCGCGGCGGCCTGCTGGTCGCCCTCCGCCTTTCTGGCGCAGACCACGCGGAAGTCCGTGGTGCCCAGGTAGGAGAACATGCCGGCGCGGCGGCCCAGCGTCTTTTTCACCTCGGCACGGGTCTTGCCGCTGAAGCAGTAGTCGATGAGCTGGTTCACCGGCAGGCCGCCGCCGCGGTCCATGCCCATGGCACCTTCGTCCTTAACGTTGCACACGTCCACCACACGGCCGTGCTGGTGAGCGCCCACGCTGACGCCGCCGCCCAAGTGGCACACGATGAGGTTTACGTCCTCATAGGCACGACCCAGCTGCTGCGCGGCCTTGCGGCCGATAGACTTGTGGTTCAGCGCGTGGAACAGGCACCTGCGGCGGAACTCGGCAAAGCCGGTGCAGTGGGCCACCTCGGTCATCTCATCCACGCAGACGGGGTCCACGAAGAAGGCGGGGATGCCCACGGTGTCGCCCAGCTGCTTGGCCAGGTACGCACCCAGGTTGGAGGGGTGCTCGCCGTAGGGGGCGGCCTCCACGTCGCGCATGACGCGGTCGTTGACGGCGTAGGTGCCGGAGGGGATGGCGCGGTACAGGCCGCCGCGGCCGCACACGGCATCGAAGTCCGACAGCCGGTAGCCGGCGCTGGTGATGGCGCTGAGAATGGCCTCGCGGCGGTAGTCCGCCTGGTCGATGACCCGCTCGAACCGGTCCAGCTCCTCCGCGGAGTGGTCGATGGTCAGCTTGTAGAGCTGCTCCTCGTCCTGGAACACCGCGATCTTGGTGGAGGTGGCGCCGGGGTTGATGACTAAGATCTTCATCGGAACCCTCCTTATACAGATCATGTGATTCGTGGCTGCAAATATTTCACCGAATAATTTAATGAACCATTCACATTATGGCACTGTCAGTGGCGGAAGTCAACAGCGATTTGAACATTTTCGGAAACTCGTCATATCGCACAAAAAAGCGCCGCAGTCACTGTGGAAAACAGCATCCACAGCGGGGGAACGGCTTTTGCGGCTCTGCGGTGGGGGGGACGCGGTCTATGCAACAACCGCAAACAAAGGGCATACCGAAATCCTATTTATGTGGAAAATGGAAAATTCTGCTTTTCAACAGAAGAAAACTATGGTATACTTTCCCCATTATTTTATAGGCGATACAATAGCGATACCGTTAATTTTGGAGAAGCAGGGAGTGAGGAAAATTGAGTGAGTTGCTGAGAATGGAGCATATCAGCAAACGGTTTGGCAGCTTCTACGCCAACAAAGACATCAGCCTGACCGTCAATTGCGGCGAGGTGCTGACGCTGCTGGGCGAAAACGGCGCGGGCAAGTCTACGCTGATGAATATCCTGATCGGTCTGTACCAGCCCACAGAGGGCAAGATCTTTCTGGAGGGGAAGGAGGTCCGCATCGAGTCCCCCAGCCAGGCGGTGAAGCTGGGCATCGGCATGGTACACCAGCACTTCATGCTGGTGGAAGCGATGACGGTGTTCGACAACATTATCCTGGGTGACAAGCACGCCAAGGGGCTGTTTATCGATCGGGCCGCCCGCCGCAAGGAGATCGAGGAGCTGTCTGCCAGATACGGTCTGGACGTACAGTTGGATCGGCTCATCACGGAGATCTCCGTGGGCGAGCAGCAGCGCACCGAGATCCTGAAGGCACTGTATCACGGCGCGGAACTGCTGATTTTGGACGAGCCGTCCGCCGCTCTGACGGACATCGAGGTGGAGGGCCTGTTCGCCATCATGCGCAAGCTGGTGTCCGAGGGCAAGAGCATCATCTTTATCAGTCACAAGATGCGCGAGGTCATGCACATCTCCGACCGTATCACCGTGCTGCGGCTGGGTGAGGTGGTAGGCACCGTCAACTGTGCCGACACCGACAGCAAGAAGCTGGCCAGCATGATGATCGGCCGCGAACTGGTCGCCTCCCAGTACGAGAAGAAGGACTGCTCCGACGCGGAGATCGCGGTGGAGCTGTCCCATGTGGATTATCATAAGGAGTCCAAGCATAACGGACTGAACGATATGTCCCTGACGGTACACCGCGGCGAGATCGTGGGTATCGCCGGTGTGGACGGCAACGGACAGACCCAGCTGGCCCAGCTTATCACCGGCGTCATCTCCCCCGACAGCGGCACACTGTCCTTGTCCGGCCAGCGGCTGGCTATCTTTGACCCCCATGGCTTCATTGAAGACGGCGTTTCCCATGTGCCGGAGGACCGCAACCTGCAGGGCCTCATCGGCGACATGTCCATCGCGGAGAATCTGGTGCTGAAAAGCAGCGGCACCGCCGCCTTCAGCAGCGGCGGAGGACTGCTCCTGAAGAAGAAGGCTATCGCCGACTACGCAGAGGAGATGGCGGAGAAGTATGATATCCGCTGCACCTCGGTGGAGCAGGACGTGCGCAGCCTGTCCGGCGGCAACCAGCAGAAGGTCATTCTGGCCCGCGAGCTTGAGTCCGATCCCGTGCTGCTGGTGGCCACCCATCCCACCCGTGGTCTGGACATCGGCGCGGCCAGCTTCATCCACGACCAGATGATTGCGGCTCGTGACCGCGGCGTGGGTATCCTGCTCATCAGCGCCGACTTCGACGAGATCCTGGAGATGTCCGACCGTATCCTGGTGTGCTTCGAGGGGCAGATCATGGGCGAGTATTCCGGCAAGAATCCTCCCATCGAGGAGATCAGCCTTGCCATGACCGGTAAGTAAGGGGGGATACATACATGGAAAAGTTGAAACGCTCTCTCGGCAGCTTCGCGGTCCCGCTGCTGTCCATCCTGCTGGCCTTTCTCATCGGCGGTATCATCATGGCGGCGCTGGGCGCCGACCCGTTCACGGCGGTGAAATTCCTGTTTCAGGGCGCCTTCGGCTCCCGCGCCAACATCGGCACCACGCTGAACAAAGCCACGCCCCTGATGTTCACCGCGCTGTGCGCCTGCTTCGCCTACAAGTGCGGCGTGTTCAATCTGGGCGGCGAGGGCCAGTTCCTGATGGGCTCCATCGCCGCATTCCTGACGGCCTATTTCAGCGGCCTCACCGGCTTTGCGGGAATTCTGCTGGCACTGCTGGCCGGTACGCTGGCCGGCGGCATCTGGGGCCTCATCCCCGGTGTGCTGAAGATCACCCGCGGCCAGAACGAGATGATCATCTCCATCATGCTGAATTATGTGGCCACGCTGTTCATGGGCGTGCTCTATACCAGCTGGATCCGGGATGAGAACATCCCTCAGACCCCTGCCGTTTCCAAGCTGGTGCAGCTGCCCCGTGTGATATCCGGCATGCGCTTCACCTGGGGCTTCGTGCTGGCGCTGGTGGTGGGCCTCGTGATGTACTACGTGCTGTTCTGGACCAGCGGCGGCTTCAAGCTGCGGGCGGTGGGCTATAACATGACAGCCAGCCGCTTTAACGGAATCCCTGTCAAACGCTATATCCTGACCAGCTTCATCATCTCCGGCGCCATCGCCGGTCTGGGCGGCGGCGCGGAGCTGCTGGGCACCCAGTTCCGTCTCATCAACGGCTTTGGCGCGGGCTACGGCTTCGATGGCGTGGCCATGGCGCTGATCGGTCAGCTGCACCCCATCGCAACGGTGATCGTGGCGCTGTTCTTCGCGGCGCTGCGTGTGGGCTCCACCACCATGCAGGCCGCTACCGGCGTCCCCACCAGTGTGTCGGACATCATTCAGGCGCTGGTGATCGTGTTTTCCGTGGCCGGTATGGCCCTGACGAAGCTGCCGGAGTTCGAGTCCTGGAAGAGCCGGCTGTTTTCCGGAAAGAGAAAGGCGGGTGACAAGTAATGGATTGGATCTCCAGTTTGCTTCTGGCCACCGTTCGCCTGGCCATCCCTCTGCTGCTGATCTCTCTGGCCGAGCTGTACGGACAGCGGGCCGGCATGGTCAACATCGGCCTGGAGGGCCTGGCCGCCATCGGCGCGCTGGTGGGCTTCCTGGCCTGCTACATCACCGGCTCCAACTGGCTGGGCCTGCTGTGCGGCGCGCTGGCCGGTCTGCTGGTCAACATGATCTACGCATTCTCCACGGTGACACTGTGCGCCGACCATACAGTGTACGGCATGGCGATCAACATCTTTGCGCCGGCGCTGGCGTCCTTCATCTACCGCGTGTATTTCGGCACCGGCTCCGACCTGAAGCAGATCGTCACCATGCCCAGCGTCGCCATCCCCGGGCTGAAGGATATCCCTGTCATCGGACCCCTGCTGTTTGACCAGAGCCCCATGGTGTACCTCACGATCCTGCTGGTGGTGTTCACGTCCGTGTTTTTCAACCGCACCCGTGCGGGCCTGAGCTACAAGGCGGTAGGTGAGCATCCCCAGGCTGCCGCCACGCTGGGCATCAACGTCATCGGCGTGAAGTATATCGCCTGCGCCATCTGCGGCGCGCTGGCCGGTATGGGCGGCGCGTACCTGACCACCTGCTACTCCAGCACCTACACCGACGGCATTGTGGCCGGCCGCGGCTTTATCGCGCTGGCTGCCGTCATCTTCGGCCGCTGGAGCGCCGGCGGCGTGCTGCTGGCCTGCCTGTTCTTCGGCTTCTGCGACGCGCTGCAGATCCGGCTCCAGGTATCCGGCATCGGTATCCCCTATCAGTTCTTCCAGATGATTCCCTATGTGGCCACCGTCATCGTGCTGAGTGCCATCGGCACTCGTCAGAGCGGCCCCAAGGCCAACGGTCAGGCATACCGTAAGGAACAGCGGTAATGCGGTAATAACGCGGAAGCGCGTTGTTATAAAAGATTTTATTTAGGAGGAAAAAAGAATGAAGAAGTTTCTTGCGCTGATGCTGGCGCTGGTCATGGCTCTGAGCCTGGTGGCCTGCGGCAGCAAGCCCGCCGGTGGCGACAGCAATACCGGCGACGGCAACGGTGATGCCAACACCGATGGCGACAAGGTCTACAAGGTCGCTATGATCTGCGACTCCAGCATCAACGACGGCGGTTGGGGCGCTGCCTGCTACAACGCCATGGTCGCTGCCTGCGACAAGCAGGGCTGGCAGTACGAGGTCACCGACTCTATTTCTCAGGACCAGTACTACGATTCCATCACCGCCTACTGCGCTCTGGGCTATGACATGATTTACGCTCCCGGCAACCAGTACACCGATGCCGTGCTGCAGGCTGCTGAGGAGTATCCTGACATCGCCTTCGCCCTGCTGAACGGCGCGGAGAAGACCCCCGGCGAGGCTGTCAACGGCAACGTCAGCTCCCTGCTGCCCAACGCCCAGCAGATCGGCTGGATCGCCGGTGCGCTGGCCGGTCTGATGACCGAGAGCGGCAAGCTGGGCTTCATCGGCGGTATGGAGCTGGATACCACCAAGGGCAAGATCGCCGGCTTTGAGGAGGCCGCCAAGTATGTGGCCGCGCAGGAGGGCAAGACGGTCGAGCTGCTGAACGTCCCCTACGCCAACTCCTTCTCCGATGCCCCCAAGGGTAAGGAATTTGCCACCGAGCTGATCAGCCAGGGTGCTGACGTGTTCTTCGGCGACGCCTCCGCCGTTGACTCCGGTGCCCGCGAGGCCATCGATGCCGCCAACGCCGCTGCCGGTTCCGTGAAGATCTACGACATCGGCCAGCCCGCCGACATCCTGGGTCAGAACGAGTGCATCATCTGCTCCCAGGTCACCGATAACTCCGCCATGATCGTCGCCTCCATGCAGGCTGTCGAGGCCGGTACCTTCGGCGGCAACACCGTCTACGGTACACTGGAGAACGGCACCCTGTCCGCCGGTAAGATCAGCGATCTGGTTCCCGCCGATGTGCAGGAGAAGTACAACGCCTACCTGCAGCAGATGGTGGACGGGACCTTCATGAAGTGATCGAGCCATCCGCAGCATAAAAATACCCCCGCGCACCGGTGTGCGCGGGGGTATTTTGTTTGTTGCGCGGGAACCCTTACTCCGGCTGCTTCCAGCCGTCCAGCAGCGCCTGGGCCATCCGGCAGCCGCGGGTCACCGGATCGAAGCTCTGCTCGTCGATACGCCATTCAAACAGCATGCCGCGGTGCATCACCACCAGGTCGGCCACCAGCTCGCTGGGGTCGTGGTGAGGGGCGATGCTGCCCTCCTGCTGGCAGGCGGCGATCAGCTCCCGCAGCACGCGGAAGTAGACACGGCTCTCATTATCCTGAAGGATGGCCTGCTCCGGATATTTCAGGCCGTGGATGAAGCTGCGGTACAGGGCGGGGTCTTTGGAGCTGATGTCCAGCGACTTGCCTACAAAGTCCAGCAGCTTGCTGCGGGCGGAGGAGGCGTTGTCGGCCAGGTACGACTGCTCCAGCAGCTGGTACTGGGCGTCCACGTTGCTGGTGACCTGGATGATAAGCTCATCCTTGCTCTTGAAGTAGTGATAGATATTGCCCACGGAGCAGCCGGCGGCCTGCGCGATCTGCTCCACGGCCACATTTTCAAAGCCGTCCCTGTCAAACAGGTCCAGCGCCACGTTCTGGATGCGGGAGCGCATCTCCAGTGCCTGCCGTTTGCGGGCGGTCAGCGGTTTTTCCATACGTTCTCCTTTGGCAATTTTTTGTTATCATACCAGCTTTTTTATCTCAGGTCAAGGCGGCAGGAGGGGACAGATGTCGACAAAGATCGTTAAAGAAAAGATTTTCAAAAAATCGAAAAAGAGGGGTTGACATTTGGGGGGGACATGACTATAATAACACTTGTTCGTGACGCGCGAGTGGTGGAATTGGCAGACTCGCTAGATTCAGGTTCTAGTGTGCATTACGCACGTGCGGGTTCAAGTCCCGCCTCGCGCACCATGGCGAGTGTTCTTATAGCATTTGAAAGGCTGTAAGAACACTCGCTTTTTATACAGCGAGTTCACAGGGGGCGTAGTTGACGACTACGCCTTTTCTTGTATTTACGGACACTTCCGGGATCGGCAGGGGCAGCACCGTTGGAATCTCAATCGTTCCGACGCAGTTATAGTGGATGCGAAGCCGCTGCTCCCATACGCCGTCGATTTTCTCCGCATTGAATACTTCGATTTTCTCAACCAGTTCGTTCAGCATCCGGGGCGTCAGTTTCCTCGCTCTGGTGTACTTGCGGACAAGACCGATAAACATATCTGTCGTCATGGAACGGCTGCTCTGCTTCTCTATCTCGGAGCGGAGCTTTTTTATTTTCTCCGCCAGCTCCTTTTGCTCGTCCTCATACCGCCGGGACATTTTTGCGAAGCGGTCATCGGAGAGCTTGCCGGAAACATTGTCCTCATAGATGCGCTCAAAAAGACCGTCCAATTCTTCATCACGGGCAAGGAGCGTTCTTAGCTCTTTTTCCTTCAGCTTGCGGTCTGTCTGTTCCGCCTGCTGGGAATGACCGATCACAGCTTTTACAAATTCGTCCTCATAGAGGCTGGCGAATTTCGTTAAGCGCCGTATCTCTCCCAGCACCACTTCCTCCAGGAAGTCCACACGGACATAATGGGTAGAGGTGCAGGTGCCGCGATTGCCCTTGTAGTTGGAGCAGTTGAAATACTTGATCTCCGGATTGCCCTGATTGAAGTGAAAGTGAAGGTTGCTGCCGCAATCGGCGCAGACCAACAGGCCGGAAAACATATTGTGTTCTCCATTGTTGGTGCGGCGCTTACGGATTTTGCCCCGCTTCTGCTGCACCTGCTCATACACAGCACGCTCGATGATCGCCTCATGGACGTCCTGGAACACCACCCAATTCTCACGGTCATTGTCGATTCGCTTCTTATTCTTGTAGGATTTGGAATAAGTTTTGAAATTGAGAATGTCACCACAGTATTCCTGCAGGGAGAGAATTTTGGTTATTGTGGAGCTGTTCCACTTGGTAGGAGGCTGCTGTTTGCCCTTGCCGGGGCGTTTGATGCCCTTCGTGAGCCAGTAGGCCCGCGGGGTCAGGACATCGTCCTTTTCAAGCTGGGCGGCAATCTGCTCTGTTCCGAACCCCTCCAAAGTCATGCTGTAAACGCGGCGCACAACCTGGGCTGCCTCGTCATCCACGATCCAATGCTTCGGATCATTCGGGTCCTTGATGTAACCATAGGGAGGCTGGCCCATCGGCTCACCGGCATTGCCCTTGATCTTATTGCTGATGCGCCGCTTTTTGCTGATATCGCGGGCATACCACTCGTTGAACATACGTCGTTCGGGAAGGTGAAGCGCAAACAGCAAAAATGCAGTATTCATGCGGGTTTGCGGCGAGATGGCTCTCGATCAGATACCTCTCTTTCAGACAGTCAAGGGGCTGAAATCACAATCGCATAGTTGTTTTCATGGGAGAATGGCGGGAACAGCGGTCATTCTCCTTTTTTTCGTTCCTGCCGCTTTCAATGAGGAGGAACACGAACATGGAAGAACCGAAAAGCAAAGCGAAGCGCGGGGCAAAGACCGCTGCGGCTGCGCAAGAGGATAAAATCACGCTGCTCCCGCTGTCGGAGCTGCACGACTTCCCAAATCACCCGTTCAAGGTGCGGGACGACGAGGCCATGCAGGAAACGACGGAGAGCATCCGGCAGTACGGCGTTCTCGTCCCGGCTATCGTCCGTCCCCGCGAGGACGGCAGCTATGAGATCATCGCCGGACACCGGCGCAGGCACGGCAGCGAGCTGGCGGGGCTTTCCGCCATGCCCTGCATCGTGCGGCAGATGGACGACGACACCGCCACCATCCTCATGGTGGACAGCAATATCCAGCGTGAGAACATCCTTCCCTCCGAACGGGCGCAGGCGTATAAAATGAAGCTGGAGGCTATCCGCCGCAAGGCTGGCAGACCGGCAAAAGCGGAAGAAATTGACACCTCAGAAAATGGTGGACAAAATGGCCACGATTTGCGCGGTATCAAAAGCCGCGAACTGTTGGCAGAAAACTCGGACGACAGTGCGCGCACCATTCAGCGCTACATCCGCCTGACAGAACTCTCCCCGGAGCTTCAGCAGATGGTGGACGAGAAGAAGATCGGCATGACCCCCGCCGTGGAAATCTCCTACCTCAAGCCGGAGGAACAGCAGATGCTCCTGACCGCCATCGACAGCGAGCAGGCTACGCCCTCGCTTTCGCAGGCACAGCGCATGAAAAAGCTCTCCCGCGACGGCAAGCTCAACGATGACACCATGCTGGACATCATGATGGAGCAGAAAAAACCGGAGGGCTATAACGTCGTCCTCTCGGCGGACAAGCTGCGCAAATACTTCCCGCGCTCCTATACGCCGCAGAAGATGGAGGAAACCATCCTGAAGCTTCTGGACGCATGGCTGCGCAAGCGCCAGCGCGACCAGTCCAGATAACCGAATACAATCGCAGACAACCACGACACCGACCGGGCAGAGAGCTTTCTTTGCCCGGTTTTTTCATATCCAGAGAGGAGCAAAGCCATGTATATCAACACATTCAAGTATAAGCCGGAGGACGTTTCCTGCGTCCTCTGTACGGAATATGTCAAAAAGCTGGGCTGCACCGCCCTGTCCTGCCCCTGCCTTGCCGAGCGTATGGAAGCCGGTACGGTGGGATATGCGGAGGCTGTCGCGGAGCTGTTTCCGTACCGTCCGCGCCTGACTGCAAGAATCATGCGGCTGGCGGAGAGCTTTCCCGGAACCATGTGGCAGGACGACGCCCACAGGAAGCGTATGGAAACCCTGCGGCTGCTGCTGGGCTGCCGCAAGGAGCGCGACACGCCGGAGTTTTTTGCCGCGCTGTATCTGCTGACCTCCAGCAAAGAGCTTGCGGACAGGACCTTCAACTGCTTCTTCCGCGGCGGCATCGACTTCCGCTACGCCCGCAGGCGCGGCATCTCATCCCATGACTACACGCTGCTTATGGCGGCAAAGAGCCTTTACTGCCACACGGCGGAGGTCACGCAGGGCGACCTTGCGGAGCCGCAGATCATCCCGGGAGAGGCGTTCCGGCTGCTCATCAACGCCCTGCTCATCGCCCGTTTTGGGCTGGACGCCCTGAAGATTACCGCAAGACGCGGACAGCGGGAATATACCCTCCGCCGCCTCATCCGCCGCGAAGCAGGGGGAAACGCTCCGTCTGCGGGGCTGCTTTTTCCCTCTGAGGGGAGGTGAACACCGTGGCAGTATTTCGCGTGGAGAAGAACCACAATTACACGGTCATGTCCAATTACCACCTGCGGGACACCGCCCTGACCCTCAAGGCCATCGGGCTGCTGTCCAAGATGCTCTCCCTGACCGACGAGTGGGATTATACCACCCGTGGGCTTGCCGCCATCTGTAAGGAGGGCGTGGACGCCATCGGCGCGGCGCTCAAGGAACTGGAATCGCACGGCTACCTTGTACGCCGCCAGCTTAGGGACAGCCGCGGGCGTATCACCGACACAGAGTACACCATCTACGAATCCCCGCATCCGCCCTTGCCGGATACGGCTTCACCAGATACGGAAAACCCGTATCTGGACACCCCGGATACGGACGAGCCATATACGGAAAAGCCCGCGCAATTAAATAAAGATAGAAGAAATAAAGAAAAAGAAATTCCTGATGAATCTATTACGGATACATCAAATCCTGATCCAATCTATCCCCCAACCCCCTTGCAGGGCGCGGGATATGACGGGATGGGATACGAGGAAGCGCGAGAGATCGTCAAAGATAATATCGAGTACGACATTCTCGTGCAGGACCCGCGGCAGGACAGGGAGCAGCTTGACGAGGTGGTGGAGCTTATTGCGGAAACCCTCTGCTCCCGCAGACAGACCATCGTGATTGCCGGAGACGAGTACCCGGCTGAGATGGTGAAGGAGAAGCTGCTGCGCATCACGTCCTCCCACATCGAGTACGTCTTTGACTGCCTGAAGCAGAATACCACCTACGTCCGCAACATCAAGAAATACCTGCTGGCGTCGCTGTTCAACGCGCCCAGCACCATCGGAAGCTACTATTCCGCCCTCGTCAACCACGATATGTACGGCGACGGGCTGCGCGGCAGATGAGCGCTGGCTTCTACCGGTGCTTATGCAAACACGAACAAAGGAGGGATGACCTTTGCAGGAGGAAGTGGAAAACAGAGCGGTCACGCTGGTCATCAGCGCGACAAAGCTCACCGGGCGGCTGCTGAAAGCCGCCATTCTGAAATATCTGGCAAGCCGAAAGGAAAAGCGGCTGCAAAAAGCCCGCGCCGCGCCGGAAAAGCCCACCGGCAAGCAGACGGTGAAGCAGCTCATCGGGCAGAATCAGGGCGTATCCAACATCGAGATCACCGACAGCAACATCAAGTCCTTTGAGCGCGTGGCACGGAAATACGGCGTGGATTTCGCCGTGAAGAAGGACCGCAGCGTGTCCCCGCCGAAATACCTCGTCTTTTTCAAGGGGAGGGACGCAGACGCACTGACGGCGGCGTTCCGGGAATACACTGCAAAAGAGGTCAAGCGGGCCTCGCAGGATAAACCCTCGGTGCTGGAGCAGCTCCGCGCGCTCAAGGCGAAGGTGCTGTCCCTTACGCCAGACAAGTCCCGGAACAAGGACAAGGGGCTGGAGCTATGAAACAGATCAACGTAAAGAAGCTCCTGCTTCCCAATCTTCCCTACGTCTTTATCGCGCTCTTTGCCACCAAGCTGGGGCAGGCGGCGCGGCTGGCTCCCGGCGCGGACTTCTCCCAAAAGGCGCTGCACATCATGGAGGGCTTCGCCGCCGCGTTCCAATCGGCGCTGCCCAGCTTTCACCCCATCGACCTGTGCGTGGGCATTGCCGCCGCCCTGCTCATACGACTTGCCGTCTACATCAAGGGGAAGAACGCGCGGAAGTTTCGGAAGAATATCGAGTATGGCAGCGCAAGATGGGGCAACGCAGAGGACATCAAGCCCTATGTAGACCCCACCTTTGCCAACAACGTCATTCTCACCCAGACGGAGCGGCTGACCATGAACAGCCGACCCAAGGACCCGAAAACGGCGCGGAACAAAAACGTACTGGTGGTAGGCGGCTCCGGCAGCGGCAAGACGCGGTTTTTCATAAAACCCAACCTCATGCAGCTTCACAGTTCCTACGTTGTCACCGATCCGAAAGGCAGCATCGTGGTCGAATGTGGAAAATTACTCCAGCGGAACCAGTATAAGATCAAGATACTGAACACGATCAACTTCAAGAAGTCCCACCACTACAACCCCTTTGCGTATCTCCACAGCGAAAAGGACATTCTGAAGCTGGTCACGACCCTTATCGCCAACACGCAGGGGGACGGCAAGAGCGGCGACGATTTCTGGCGCAAGGCGGAGACGCTGCTCTACACGGCGCTCATCGGGTATATCTACTACGAAGCGCCGGTGGAGGAGCAGAACTTCGCCACCCTCATCGAGATGATTAACACCATGGAGGTGCGGGAGGACGACGAGGACTTCAAAAATCCCGTCGATCTGATGTTTGAAGAACTGGCAAAACGGGAGCCGCATCACTTCGCCGTGCGCCAATATGCCAAATATCGCTTAGCGGCGGGTGTTGTATGCTCTAAAAGACTTCTTAATCAAGCGGTTGGGAAGTCTCTTAGAACACACAACCTAAAACCGAAGAAAGGAGCGCAAGTTATGAGAAAAAACGAGAAAATCACAGCTCTGTACGAACGACTGAGCCGTGATGACTTTGGCAAAGATGATGACCAACAGCGTGAGAGCAATTCCATTTCCAATCAAAAGGCTATGTTGGAGGAGTTCGCCGCACGGCAGGGCTTTACAAACATAGTCCATTTCACGGACGATGGCATTAGCGGCACTTGCTTTGACCGTCCCGGATTTTTAGCAATGATGAAAGA